>Ga0209736_1000028_pt1 | contig 56090 bp, 48 predicted proteins | sample BlaSpr_A8_Ref_M3_FD_187992 | JGI IMG/M metagenome (GOLD analysis project Ga0209736, IMG submission 187992) | Forest soil microbial communities from Thunder Bay, Ontario, Canada - Black Spruce, Ontario site 2_A8_Ref_M3 (SPAdes) (version 2) | ecosystem: Environmental > Terrestrial > Soil > Boreal...
AGAACCGCGTACTTCGACGCAACGCTGGCGGTGCGCAGCCAGTACAGTATCCGCACCACCGCCACCGCAGTCTATTTCTTCGGAAGACGGTCGCGGACACCGCGGTGAGCCCTTCACCGTCCCAGTGGCGCCGGCATCCTGCCGGCCAGCCATTCGCGATCCTTCGCGACGTACCACTCAGATGGAGTAAGATATCGTAAGTTGCCTATAACAATGCAGGCATCATTCTGGTATAATCCCATCAGTGAAGCTTGCACCCCCGCTACCGCCCGGCGCCTCCGAGCATCCCCCAAAACACCGAATGCCCCATACTCGCAGATCTCCGCGCCGTAACCGCTGACGGTCGCACCCTCCGTAGTAGCTACAACCGCCTTTAGCTCGTTTCATGAACTAACCAGCTAATCTGACGTCGCCTTCTTGAATGTTTGGGGCGGTCTTCGCGGAATGGCCCTGCCCGAAGGTCGTTTCTCCCGTCGGGAAGCTATCTCTTATAGGACAGTCTTGGGGCTACCAGAACCGCATACTAGGTGGATAAGAGGGGTTACTGTGACGAGAACTGCAGTTTCACCGGTGGGCGACAGCGAGTCTCTTCCTGCTTCTGAAGGTAAAGAGAGCGTGGCCGACATTCTCGAACAGGAACTCGACCCTACGATTCAGGAGTGGATCGCGCTTGTGGAAAAAGAGCCTGACTTGATCCGCATCCCGTTGAATTTTGAAGAACGCACGGGCCATCTTCCGAGACTCCTCCACGACGTGATTGCCAGGCTGCGTTTCGACAAAGGATCGAAAGCTCCGGTCTCGGTCGCCGCGAGTCATCACGGAGAGCTGCGGCGCAAACAAGGCTATAGCGCGGCAATGGTCGTCGATGAATCCCGAATCCTGCAGGTGTGCATTTTCTCGACACTGCACCGGAATGAGCGTCGTGTGATATTCAGTAAGCTGCTTCCGGACGTGGTGACTATCGCAGACGAAGTAGACGCGCAACTAAAACAGCAGATCCTGTGTTTCCTGCCAGTCGAGACACCGAGAAGGGGTATGAAGAACTGATTTACTTTCAGTTGGGCCACTTCCGCCGCCCTTATGAAAATCAAGACATTCAAAACGGAATCGCTCGAGCCGCAGACCTTTCTCGATATTTCGGGAATAGCCAGAAAGGTTGCTGAATTTCGGAAAGACGAGCAAATTTACACTCAGGGTGACGCAGCCAGTAGCGTCATGTACATCCAAAAGGGCAATGTAAAATTCTCCGTGGTTAGCGCGACGGGGAAGGTGGCTGTGGTCGCCATGCTTGGTCCGACCGATTTTTTCGGCGAGGGCTGCATGGCGGGTCAGTCGCTCCGCATGGGCACGGCTACTGCCATTACGCCGACCACCCTTCTAGCCATCGACAAGAACGAATTGCTGGGTATGCTCCATACTCAAGACAAACTATCAGACTGTTTTGTCGAATTTGTACTCAGCCATAAAAATCGCGTCGAGGAAGCTTTGATCGATCAACTCTTCAATTCGTCCGAGAAGCGGCTCGCCCGAGCGCTGCTCGTGCTCGGCCGTTATGGAAAAGTGCAGCACCAGCCAGACGGCGAACTGCCAACCGTTTCACAAGAGACATTGTCGGAAATAATCGGCACTACGCGCTCTCGCGTTAATTTCTTCATGAACAAGTTTAGAAAACTCGGCTTCATCGAGTACCGCAACCGTCACATCAAGATCAACAAGTCGTTGCTGACCTTTGCTCTGGACGGGTAAGACCGCTGTCTTGCCAAGATACGTCGTGCACTCAACGCTTCTTTCCTGCCCAAACGCAAACTCCTCACCACCTAGCTGTCCGGATCGACTTTCAGACGTGTTGCGTTTTGTGGCGAGATTATCGAGAATTGTAAATCATTCGCCGGCGACGCGCGCGGGCTTTTCGGTTTGCGGTTCGCCTTCGCGGATGCCGCCGTAGCGGCGTTCGCGTTTCTGGAACTCGACGAAGGCTTCGAGCAGGCGGGCGCGATTGAAATCGGGCCACAGCGTGTCGGTCACGAAAATCTCCGAATAGGCGATTTGCCAGAGCAGAAAATTCGAGACGCGCATTTCTCCGCTGGTGCGGATCAGCAGGTCGGGATCGGCAAGGCCGGAAGTATAGAGCTGCTGCGCAAGCTCTTCTTCGGTCACTGGAGCGCCGGACTTTTGCGAGCTGCGGCGGGTAACAATCGCGTTTACGGCGTCGACAATCTCCGCGCGGCCGCCGTAGTTTAGCGCCACCGATAAGGTCATTCCGCGGTTGCCGGCGGTCTCATCCATGGCCTCGCGCACGTCCTTCTGCACGGCGGCTGGGAGCTCGGCGAGCCGCCCGAGAAACTTCATGCGAATCTCATTTTTCTGGATGAGCGGCATCTCGCTGCGCAGATATTCGCGCAGCAGTTGCATCAGGAAATCGATTTCGGATTTTGGGCGGCGCCAGTTCTCGAGCGAGAAGGCGTATAGCGTGAGCGCTTCAATCTTCAGGCGAGCGCAGGTTTCGATCGTCGAGCGCGCCGTCTGCGTGCCCGCTTTGTGGCCGACTACGCGGGGCATGTGGCGCCGCTGCGCCCACCGGCCGTTGCCGTCCATGATCACCGCAACGTGCCGCGGCAGCCGCTCGAGGTCCAGTTTCTCGAGCAGGTGCGCTTCTTCGGAGGTCACCGGGCCCAGCGAGCCGGGCGCAACCGCTTCCATGGTGTGTGTTTTGCTGTGCGCCACGTGGGAGTCCCTAATCTCCTTTACGCCGTAAAGTTAACACACCCATTCGCGCGCGCGCAATCCATCCGTGGCTCATTGTTGTACCAGGAAATACGGGGTCAGCCGGCCGGAGCGGGCCCGCTTTGGAACAGCGAGGTGTAGACAAGCACCAGCGTCAGCACGATCATAGCGATGGCCGTAACCCACGCGACGATGTTGAACGTCAGCGAATTTACGTGCTCGCCCATCAAATCCCGGCGGTTGACCAGCAGCAGGATGAAGATCACCACCACGGGCAGCCAGATGCCGTTCCCCACCTGCGAAAAGATCAGTATTTTCCAGAGGGGCACGTGGGGAATCATGATGATGCCAGCGCCCACGGCGATCAGCAGGGTGTAAAGTCCGTAGAAAATGCGCGCTTCGCTGAACTTGTGGTCGATGCCAGCCTCGAATCCGAGCCCTTCGCAGATTACGTGAGCGGTCGAGAGCGGCAGGATCGTCGCGGCGAACAGAGATGCGTTCAGCAGCCCGAAAGCAAACGTGAATCCCGCCCACTTCCCTGCCAGCGGGATGAGCGCTTTGGCGGCCTGCGCCGCGTCGGTGATATCGCGCTGGCCGGTGGCGTAGAGCGTCGCTGCGGTGGCTACGATGATGAAAAATACGATGACCATGCAACTGATGCTGCCGACCAGCACGTCGGCGCGCGCTTGCGGGTATTGCCTGGGGCCGACTTTTTTCTCGACGAATCCTGCCTGCAAATAGAAAAATTGCCACGGAGCGATGGTCGTTCCAATCAGCGCCGTCAGCGTCAGCAAATAGCTGGATTTGAATTGCAGGTCAGGAATCACCACGTGCTGGGCGGCCTGCAGCCAATCGGGCTTGGCCAGCACAGCTGAAATGATGTAGGTCACGTAGAAACCGCAGGCCACGAGAAAAATAAGCTCCACCTGGCGGTACGTCCCGCGCATCACCAGAACCCAAACGAGGATCGCGGCAAGCGGGACGGCGACGTACTTGCTCACGTGAAAAATCTCCATCGCGGCAGCGACACCCGCAAATTCCGCCACCACGTTTGCCAGGTCCACCAGAAAGCCCGTGACCATCACAAAAAACGTTGACCGGAAGCCGAACTCTTCGCGAATCAGGTCGGATAGTCCCTTGCCGGTGATCACGCCCATCCGCGCGCACATCTCTTCAGTGACGTAGAGCGCGATGGTCATGGGGATCAGCGACCAGAGCAATGCGTAGCCGTACTGCGCGCCCGCTTGCGTGTACGTGGAAATGCCGCCTGCATCGTTGTCCACGTTCGAGGTGATCAACCCGGGTCCCACCACCGCCAGCAACAGCGTCAACCGCCGCCGCAACCCGCGGATTTTTTTCTGCAGGCTGGTGTCGCCGGCGCGCACGCGGTCAAACCGGGCGGTTATGGAGTCCAAAAAATTCATCGCGCAGGTCCGGCTATCCTTTCTTTTAGTCCTTTACTTCCTTTACTACTTCTATCGCTTCACCAGGCGCGATACCACGTCATCTACGGCGATCGTTCCCACCGGGCGCTTTTCTTCGTCGATCACCGTGAGCGTCCGCAAATTGTATTTGTCAAACAGCTCGAAGACGTCGTCTTCGCGGGTATTGGTCTCGACACTCAGCAGCGGCTCGGTCTTCAGCCCCGAGGCTCTCTCCTCCGGCGCAGCAAGCAGAAGGCGCGCCACCGCCACGGTGCCCGCGTATTGCGCCATCTTGTCGAGGAGCACGATGGTGTCCAGTTGGTCCAGGTTCAGATCCTGACTGCGCATCCAGCTCAACACTTCGTCGCGCGTGGACCCTTCACCCACAAACACAAACTCCGGATTCATCATTCCGCCGGCAGTCGCCGCATCAAACTCGAGCAGCTCGCGCACTTCTTCCGCTTCTTGTCCGGGCATTTCGTCCAGCAACTCGTCGGAGGTTTCCTTGGACAATTCGGCAAGGACGTCGGCGGCAGCGTCCGGCGCCATCTCTTCGAGAATGTCCGCGGCTTTTTCCGGGTCGAGTTTCTCGACGATTTGCGTGGTCAGCCGCTGGTCGAGTTCCGCCAGCACCGCCGCTGCGGTTTCCTCGTCGAGCGAAGCGATGATTCCCTGGCGCTCGGCAGCGGAGAGCTGTTCCATCATTTCGGCCAGGTCGGCTGGGTGCAGATCTTCGAGCTTTTCGTGGGTAATGCGCAGCTTCACGCGGCGCAGCGGATCCGGCTCGATCAGGTTCACAAACTCCCAGCGAATGGCGGCTTGCGGCAGCTTGGCCTGCAGCTTGCGGATCAGGCCGGAGGGCAGCCCCTGCAACAGCCGCCGCACCGCACCCTGCAAGCCCACATCGACTTGCGTGAGCCGCAATTCCACGTTGCCATTTGATTTTATGGTGGAAAGCTCGACGTCATTCACGCGCACCACTTTGCGCCCTTTGGTATCAATAATCTGCTGGTCCAGCAAATCCTTTTGCACCGCGAGCCAGCCCTCATTCGGCCGATAAACCTCTAATTCGCGCTCGCTTACGCTCAGCCGGATGGTTCCCGGTTCGACCGAAGCCACCTGATCGTGCCGCGCGATGAGCGGCTGAAAGCGGCCGCGGGAGAGCAGGTAATGCGAGACGCGGTTCGGGGCCGCCGCCGGCTCGACGAAAAACTCGCGCACCCGTCCAACGAAATGGCCCAGGGAGTCCCAAGCCTGCGCCCCCATTAGTTCCGTCGCGTAGAGATCCATGGTGCCGCTCCCGGCGAATAAAAAACCCGCCAACCGAATGCTTCGGCTGCGGGCAAGTGCTTACAGCAATTGGACTTACCGTTAGCCCCGCCTGAACCCTCCTGTCCCGTATGCGCCGGACTCGAGGCGCATTTCGCGCCGCCGGAGTCCCGCATCGTACCGCCAGTCCGGCGCCTCGCCGCCACTTTCACCGGTACTTCGACCGGTAGTGGGGGAACCGCCGCCTCTAGGGAAAGGTTCGAGTTCGCCGCTCGCACTCATAATTAGAGAATGCTCGCCACCGCGCACGTTCACCACTGCGCGGTTTCATTGGCAGTGATAAGCCTCGAGCCTCACAATGTCAAGAAAAAGAATGAGTTTCGCGCGAAAAAAATGCAGATTTTGCCCGACTCGCTACTTCGCTCGGTATTTCGGCGCGGCGAAGACCATATTTTTCGGTGCTTCGCCGCGCCTGCGGCAATCTTCGACGTACAGAAGCAAATAGTTCTTCAGAATGTAGTCCCGTTTCGAGAAACCCAGTTCGATGGCCGCGCGATCAATGGCTTCCGCCGGCCCTTCCAGCTCAACGTACGTGCCAATAGGAGTCTCGTCCATCTCGATGAGCAGATCCTTAGCCCAGGCTTTCGATCCGGGCAGCTTGTAGGTGGTGCGATACTTTTCGTAGCGGAACCAGCCACTCATCCCCAAGCCGGCGAAGATCTGCCCTAACATCGCACCGTCCGCTATTTCCAGCTCCAATTCCTCGCGCACCTTGTAATCCCGGCGCAGTGCCGCGGCTTCGCGGTTGCTGGTTTCCTGGATCGGGCGCTTGAAGGTCAGCAGCGTCCGCCGGTCGCCCTGGCTGCCCCTCTTGCCGGCTACGTCCGGCGCCTCGGTGCGAATGCGGAGGAGCTGACCGTCTTTCGCCAGGCGACCGTCCGGGGTGTCAAAGAGCAGATTCTCCTCGCGGACGCGTCCGGTGCCCTTGAGGGCGGGGCGGGCGCCTAGGCGCTTCAGCAGGCGCTGAAAGGCTTTTACATCATTAATCTTGAGCTTGATTTCGGTTTCGTTGCTCATTCCTTTGCCTGCTTTGCCGAGCCTTGGTTTGGCCCGCTTGAGCCTTCTTTGTGCGGGCGCAGTGCTGCCCGGCTTTGTGTCGCCGCGTACTTCCGCTAGTATAGCTAACGAAGGCGATTCTTCGGCCCGGCGACCTCGCAGCTACCCCGCCGTGCTCCAATCACGGACCGCATTGCGGCCCCTCGACCACACGAGCATACGCTTATGAATTCGGACTTTATGAGTGGCGCGCCATCGCTTTATCCGGACGCCGGAACGAATGCAAATCCGGCGGCTCCGGTGGCGCGGCGCGACCCGGTTGAGAGCGTGGTTCACGGAGACCGCCGCGTGGACGACTACGCTTGGCTGCGCGATAAGAACAACCCTGAGGTGTTGCGCTATCTCGAAGCGGAGAATGCCTATGCCGCCGGTGTCCTGAAGCCTACCGAGCCGCTCCAGGAAAAGCTTTATCAGGAAATGCTCGGTCGCATTCTGCAGACGGACTTGAGCGTGCCTTATCGGCTTCGCGGGTACCTGTACTTCACGCGGACGGAAGAGGGTAAGCAGTATGCGATGTATTACCGCAAGCGCGCTGAATCGAGTGCAGCTGATAACACTCTTGACGAACTGCTTCTGGACCTGAACGAACTAGCGCGAGGGCACTCTTTCCTGGGCCTCGGGAGTTTCGAGGTCAGCGCCGACGACAACTTTCTGGCTTTCGCCACGGATACGACCGGGTTCCGCCAATATACGCTGCAGATCAAAGACCTTCGCTCGGGTGAACTGCTGCCGGAGCGCATGGAACGCGTTACTAGCGCGGCGTGGGCTTCGGACCATCAAACGCTTTTCTACACTGTGGAAGACGCGGTTACCAAGCGTTCGCATCGTCTGTACCGCCATGCACTCGGCGGATCGCACGCGGATGTTCTCTTGTACGAGGAGGCGGACGAGCGCTTTCGCATTGAAGTGGAGCGCAGCCGCAGCGGCGCGTTTTTGCTGCTGGTGTGTGCCAGCCACACGACCAGCGAAGTGCGCTTTCTTCGCGCCGATGAGCCGCTGGGGCAATTCGCGCTGATCGATCCGCGGGAAGACGGGCACGAGTATTACGTCGACCACCATCCCGGCGACGATGCGGCTGCACCCGGCGGGATTTTTTATGCGCGCACGAATTCGCTGGGGCGCACCTTCCGGCTGATGGCCGTGCCGGTGGCCGATCCTCGGAGGAAATTCTGGCGGGAACTTATTTCTAATCGGCCGCAAGTCATGCTCGCGGGCGTGGCTGCGTTTCAGAATCATCTGGTGCTTTCCGAGCGCGAAGACGGTCTGCCTTATCTGCGCATCGTCGATCTCAGCGGTCAGCCGCAGGATCTACTCGGCGCTTCTCATCGCATTGCGTTCAGCGAACCGGCATTCCACGCCTCGCTGGGGCCTAATCCCGAATTCTCTAGCAGCGAAGTCCGCTTCCAGTATGAGTCTTTCGTCACGCCGCGATCCGTCTTCGACTATGAGGCGCGCACACGCCAGTCGATCCTGCGCAAAGAGCAGCCGGTGCTTGGCGGGTATGATCGGACGCACTACGTCATCGAGCGGCTCTTCGTGGCGGCGTCCGACGGTGCGCGCATTCCCGTTTCCCTCGTGCATCGTCGCGATACCCCGCTCGATGGATCTGCTCCGCTGCTGCTGTATGGCTACGGCAGCTACGGAATCTCGATGCCCGTGGGGTTCAGTTCGAATCGGCTGAGTCTACTCGATCGCGGCATGGTTTACGCCATCGCGCATATTCGCGGTGGCGGCGAACTCGGCAAGCCCTGGCACGATGCCGGGCGTCTGCGCAGCAAGCTCAACACTTTTACCGATTTTATTTCCGTGGCCGAACATTTGATCGCGGAGCGTTACACCAGCGCACAAAAGCTGGCCATCGAAGGAGGCAGCGCTGGCGGGCTGCTGATGGGCGCGGTGAGCAACATGCGGCCGGATCTTTTTCGCGTGGTCGTCAGCCATGTTCCGTTCGTCGACGTGCTCAACACCATGCTGGACGCTTCTTTGCCGCTGACCGTGGGAGAGTACGAAGAGTGGGGCAATCCACAGAAAGCTGAAGACTACTTCTACATGAAGAGCTATTGCCCCTACACGAATCTGGAGCGGAAGGCGCATCCCGCGATGCTGGTGAAGACTGGGCTGAACGACAGCCAGGTGATGTACTGGGAGCCGGCAAAATACGTGGCGAGACTTCGCACGCTGAAGACCGACGGCAACGCCTTGCTCTTCAAGATCAACATGGGCGCGGGGCACGGCGGGGCTTCCGGGCGCTACGACTACCTGCGCGAAATCGCGCTCGACTATGCGTTTTTGCTGACGCAGCTCGGTACCCGTTCTTGACCGAGCGGCGGACGTTGCGCTTGCACGGCACCGCGAGCCGGCGCGCTTTTTCTCTTGTTCCCTTGGTATTCTCTGCGCCCGCTGTGTTGAATAGCCCTTTTTGCGGCTCTGCGGACGCGCTCCCAGGCTGTATACTCGCCAGCTACAATTGATAGACGCTCGGAAATGTCAGACCCTACCACGCCACTGATGCAGCAGTACCACGCGATCAAATCGCGTTATCCGCACGCGCTACTGCTCTTTCGATTGGGCGATTTCTACGAGCTTTTCTACGAAGACGCCATCCTCGCTTCGCGGGAATTGCAAATTACCCTGACTTCGCGAAACCGCGAGAAAGGCCAGCCCATCCCGATGTGCGGCGTTCCGTATCACGCCGCGGACGGCTACATCGCGCGGCTGATTCGCGCCGGATTCAAAATTGCTATCTGCGATCAGATGGAACTGCCCGGCCCAGGGAAGAAACTCGTTCGCCGCGAAGTCGTTCGCGTCATTACACCGGGAACGGCAACAGACGTCGCGCTGCTCGACGCGCGCGAAAATAACTTTCTTGCGTCCGTGGCGAGGCACCCTTCGGGCTCGCCGGTCGGCTTGGCGTTTATCGATCTTTCGACCGGGGAATTCCAAGCCACTGAATTCTCGGGCCCCAGCGCGGACGAAGCCATTCGCGACGAACTGCAACTGCTGCGCCCGCGCGAGACGCTGCTTCCGCGCCCGCAGCAGCTCTTTGAAACTTCCAAGAATTCGCTGCTCGAAGGAACCGGCGGGGTTGAGTCCCGCCTGGACGACTGGATTTTTCAGTTCGACTACGCTGACCGCATCCTGCGCGAGCAATTTGGTGTCGCCGAGCTGACGGGCTTTGGGCTCGACGGGCATCCGCAAGCCCTGTGCGCCGCAGGAGCTATCGTGCATTACCTGCGCGAAAACGCGGCCCGCGGTGAAAAAGATGATGCACACGCGATCGAAGCGCTAAATCATCTCGACCGGGTGCGTTATTACGAGCAGCACGATGCGCTGATTCTCGATCCCGTCTCGGTGCGGAATCTCGAACTGCTCGCCCCTATCTTCACGGAAGAGAGTACTCGCGGTGTTCCGACCACTCTCATCAGCGTGCTGGACGTCACCGTCACTCCGATGGGCGCGCGCTTGCTGCGGTCCTGGGTGCTGCGCCCGCTGATCGATCGCGACGCGATTGAAGGGCGCCTGAACGCGGTTACTCACCTTCTTCAGCAAACCGTGGTGCGCGGCGAGATTCGCAAAGAGCTGAAAGGCATTCAGGACCTCGAGCGGCTCACCAGCCGCATCACGCTGGGTCTTGCGACGCCGCGCGAGCTCGTGGCGCTGCGCAAATCGCTTGGTCAGCTTCCGGTGCTCAAGAATTTTCTTACGCCGCCTCCGGCTGGCGGGAGCGAACTGCTGCGGCATCTGCACGCGGAAATCGATGAGCTGTCCGACGTGCGCGAGCGTCTGGAACGCGCAATCGCCGATGAACCGCCCGCTCTGGCTACCGATCCCGGCATCATCCGCAGCGGCTATCACGCCGAACTCGATGAACTGCGCAATCTCTCGCAGCACAGCAAGCAAATCATCGCCGCTACGGAAGAGCGCGAACGGAAACGTACCGGCATCGCTTCGCTGAAAATTCGCTTCAATCATGTGTTCGGTTATTACATCGAAATCTCCAAGGCCAATCTGCATCTGGCTCCCGCCGATTACGAGCGCAAGCAGACGCTGGTGAACGCCGAGCGTTTCACTTCCTCGGAGTTGAAAGAGTACGAACGCAAGATTCTTGCCGCCGACGAGCGCATTCTCGAAATCGAGCGCCAGCTTTTTATCGAAGTACGCTCGAGCATTGCTGCAAAGGCGGCGCGGCTGCGGCGCACCGCTGCCGCTATCGCGCAGCTCGATGTGCTGGTTTCCTTCGCGAAGCTGGCCGCGGATCGCGGTTACGCGCGGCCGGAATTTAATTCGTCCGGCGAGTTGCTGATCGTTGCCGGCCGCCACCCCGTGATCGAGGAGCTTCTGCGGCAGAAAGGCGAGCGCTTCGTTCCGAACGATCTGTGTCTCGAACCCGGCCGGCAGCAGCTCCTGTTGATCACCGGCCCCAATATGGGCGGCAAGTCCACCTATTTACGGCAGGCCGCGCTGATCGTGCTCATGGCGCAAATGGGCGGCTTCGTTCCGGCGCGCCAGGCGAAGCTGCCCATCACGGACCGGATTTTCACGCGCATCGGCGCGAGCGACAATCTGGCGCGCGGCCGCTCGACTTTCCTGGTGGAAATGAGCGAAGTCGCGGCCATTCTGAACCACGCCACGCCCGCGAGCCTGGTATTGCTCGACGAAGTGGGCCGCGGCACTTCCACGTTCGACGGGCTGTCGATCGCGTGGGCGGTCGTGGAACATTTACAACGCCACACCCGTGCGCGCACGCTTTTCGCCACGCACTATCACGAACTCACTGAGCTCGCCGAGCTTCTTCCAGCGATTCAAAACGTGCACGTCTCCGTGAAAGAAACGCCCAGCGAAATTATTTTTCTGCGGCGCGTGGAACCCGGCAGCGCCGATAAGAGCTACGGTATCGAAGTCGCTCGCCTCGCCGGCCTTCCTCGCTCGGTCATCGAACGCGCCCGCGAAGTGTTAAAACGCCACGAGCAGAGCGAGCACGTCCTCAGCGAGAAGCTTTCGCCCGGCGCGCTCGAGGATTCCGCCGTCAACGCTGGGGCCGGCGCAGCCGCCTCATCCCGTAAAAACGGCCATCAGGACGTGCTCTTTACCCCGCTCGACCGCAAGGTGCTCGACCAGCTTCGCGAAGCTGATCTTGATCAACTTGCCCCCCTCGATGCCCTTAACCTCCTCGCGCAACTGAAAAAGCAAATTTTATGAGCATGTCTCTGCGTTAACTCTTTCTCGCGGTCTTGTCTCGGACCTATGTGTCCCAAGTGCGCTCTGTGCTTAAATTCCTCTACCTGATGAAAAACAAACGCATGCTCGTCCTTGGCCTGATGTCTGGCACTTCCGCCGACGGCATCGACGTGGCCCTTGCGCAAATATCAGGCGCGCCGCCGCGCCTGAACGCCAAGCTCTTCAACCACACGGCGATCTCTTTCCCGCCCGCTGTCCGAAAGGAGATTCTACGCGTTGCCGAGCAGCAAGCCATCTCCGCGGGCCAACTGAGCCAGCTTAATTTTCGTTTGGGAGAAATCTTTGCCGAGGCTGCCCTAAGCGCTTGTCGCAAGTTCCGCGTTTCGCTCAATCGCATTGCGCTACTCGGCTCGCATGGCCAGACTATCTTTCATCAAGGGCAGCCGGCCCGCTATCTCGGCCGGCCGACGGCCTCGACGCTGCAAATCGGCGAGCCCGCGGTCATCGCCGCGCGCACCGGCATCACCACGGTCGCCGATTTCCGGCCCGCGGACATCGCTCTCGGGGGCCAAGGCGCTCCGCTCGTCCCTTACGCCGACTATCTGCTGTACCGTCACGCGAAACTCGGCCGCGTTTCTCTAAATCTTGGCGGCATCGCAAATATCACCGTGATCCCCGCCGCCGCGCGCCCTGAGCAAATCATTGCTTTCGACACCGGCCCTGCCAACATGCTCATCGACGCGCTCGTCTCACACTTCACGCGTGGCCGCCAGCGCTTTGACAAAAACGCCCAACTTGCCGCGCAGGGGCGCCCGATTCCGGCGTTGCTCGACGAACTTCTGCACGACCCTTACCTAAAGATTGCGCCCCCGAAATCCACCGGCCGCGAATACTATGGCCGCGCGTACACGAAACAATTGATCGCACTGGGCCGCAAGCACAATGCCAAGTCCAACGACCTCATTCGCGCCGCAACCATTTTTACCGCGCTCTCGGTTGTGGACGCGCTCCACCGCTTCGTGCTCCCCAAAACAAGAATCCGTCAGCTCATCGTCTCCGGCGGCGGGGCGAATAATCCGCTGATTCTCGCGCAACTTGCTGCCGCTCTGGGCGCGTCGGCGCCTGGCTTTGCCGCACTGGCGCAGCATGCTGCGCCACTACATGGAAAGGGCAGGCCCTCGGACGTGAACGGCATCGAAATTGTTCGCTCTTCCGCTCTCGGTGTTCCTGAAGATGCCAAAGAAGCCTATGCCTTTGCGCTGCTCGCGTACGAAACCTTCCACCACCGTCCCAGCAATCTCCCCAGCGCAACGGGCGCGCGTGGTCCTGCCATCCTGGGTAAAATCTGGTATGCCCCAACCCGCTAGCTACTTTCGTCGCAGGGCGAGCACAACGGCTCAGTTGCTTGTCGGGATGCTGCCCCCGCCGCGGCGCGCCGCGCCGCTACCTCGATCGGTTCGCGCCGTCTTCCTCTTTACGTCGTTATTTCTTTACGTCATTACTTCTCTTTTTTTCTCCGGCTGCTCCCGCTCCAGCGCTCACGATCCATCTTCCCTCGTGTTTCTGATTGAATCCAATCCCACCAATCTCGATCCACGGTTCGCGACGGATTCGCAATCGCAGCATCTCGATGGCTTGCTGTTCTCTTCGCTAGTCGAGCGCGACGACCAAATGAACATTCATCCTGATCTCGCGGCTTCCTGGGACACGCCCGATCCGCTGACCTACATCTTCCATCTCCGCTCAGGCGTGCGCTTCCACGACGGCAGCGCTGTCACCGCCGCGGACGTTAAATCCACCTTCGATTTCCTGCTCGATCCCGCGAATCGCTCCCCCAAACGCGGCGGCTTCCGCCAAATCGCTTCCATCGAAGCGCGCGATCCCGCCACCGTAATCTTTCACCTCAAAGAGCCATACGCGTCGTTCCTCTTCTCGATCTCTCGGCCCGCCATCGGGATCGTTCCCGCCAACGCCAACGCTCCCGATTTTTCGCGCCACCCCATCGGCTCAGGCCCATTCCGCTTCGTTTCGCAATCGCAGGACGACGAAGCCATCCTCGAACGCAATCCCGATTATTTTCGCGGCGCTCCATCCATCGCCCGGGTCCGCTTTCGCGTCGTCCCGGACGCCATCGTCCGCGCTCTCGAACTCCGCAAAGGCTCCGCCGATATCGAAATCAGCTCGCTCTCCCCCGATCTCATCCCCGCGCTCGCCAAGCAGCCCGCCCTCGCGCTCACCGAACGAGCCGGCACCAACCTCAACTATCTCGGATTCAATCTACAAGATCCGATTCTTGCGCACCGCCAAGTCCGCCAGGCTCTTGCCTACGCCACCGACCGCGCATCCCTAATCAAATACCTGCTGCACGGCCAGGCGCAAATCGCCACGGGCGTGATCCCGCCAATTAACTGGGCTTACGAGCCCGGCGTGACGCAATACGCGCAAGATCTGTCGCGCGCGGAAAAACTTCTCGACTCCGCCGGCTTCCCGCGCCAAGCCAACGGCCTGCGTTTTCACTTGCTGCTGAAAACTTCGACTGAAGAACAAGCTCGCCTCATCGGCGCCGCTCTCCAGGAACAATGGCGGCACGCCGGCGTCGACCTCGAACTCCGCCCCCTCGAACTAGCCACGCTGCTCTCCGACTCCATCAAAGGCAATTTCCAGATCAATCTTCTTCGCTGGGTCGGCGCGAACAACGATCCCGACTTCTTCGAGTTTGCTTTCTCCTCGAAGCGCTTTCCGCCCGACGGCGCCAATCGCGGACACTACCGCAACCCCCGCATCGACGCGCTAGCGGAGCAGATTCGCGTGGAAGCAGACCGCCAAAGGAGAAAAGCTCTTTGCAGCGAAGCGCAAAAAATCCTGGCCGACGATCTCCCGTACCTGCCGCTGTGGTTCGTCGACGCCACTTCCGTCCACCGCCGCTCCCTCGCCGACCTGACGCTCTCGCCCACCGGCGACTTCGATTTCCTCGCGCATCTGCAGCCCTAGTCCGCGCGGGCTTTCACTCATTCACAAAAACCAATCGTCCGCTGACACCCTTACTGCCGTGAATGGCATATCCTTGCCTGCCCGGCGGCTCGCATCTAGACCCGGCCGCGAGTGCCGGTTTCTCGGCACAGTCTTGATCAAGTCGTTTCGCAACACTGGCCTCTTCCTCTGGCGGCGTTTCTCCCTTCAGATACGCATCAATGCGCTCTTCCATCTCCGCGGGAAATCGCGGCGCCGGGCCCACTAACTTTTCCTGATACACCTTCAAAATAAATTCTCTGAAAATGGGCAGCGCGGCCTTGCCGCCGGTTTCCATTGCGCCCAAAGAGCGGTTGTCATCAAATCCGATGCGCACAGCCACCGTAATTCCCGCGGGGCCATAGGTAGACCCGACAAAAAGCGCATCGCGGTAGTTGTTGGTCGTCCCGGTCTTGCCCATCACCGGAATGGGAAAACTCCGCGAATCCAGCGCGTGCGCGGTCCCTGAAGGAATGCGCACCACCCCGCGCAGTCCTTCCTGTATCAGCGCTAGCTCGACTTTGTTCTCGCTTTCCACGCAGCAGTCCGGGTGGCTGTAAATCACGTCGCCGCCGCTATGCTCGATCTTGGCAATCACGTAGGGCTCAGCACGTATTCCGCTGGCCATCATGCGATAAGCGTTCGCTAGCTCCAGCAAAGTCACTTCCGATGCGCCCAGCGCCGTGGTCTGGTAACGGTGCAGCGAACTGCGGATGCCGACATCCCGCGCCGTCTTCAACACAGAATCGATCCCAATCTGCTGCACGATCCAAATCGCCACCGCGTTTCGCGACTCCGCCAGCGCCTGCCGCGCCGGAATGATCCCTTCAAATTTGCTGTCGAAATTCGCAATCCACTTCGCAGGGCGGTCTGCCGAAGTCGGCACCGAGATGGGCTCGTCCGGCACGGGCGTGCCCAGATCGAGCGCGCCTTGACGGAACGCCGCCAAATAAACGATCGGCTTCATGGCCGAGCCCGGCTGCCTCATGGACTGGCTCACCCGGTTGTAATCGCTGTAGCCGGTATTGTGGCCTTTGTACGTGCGGCGCCCGCCGGCTTCGCCAAGAATCGCGGAGTCGCTGTTCCGCAGCACTACCACCGAGCCCTGAATCATCCCGGCATTCTTGGGATGGCGCTTTTCATAAAGCTGCAAGCCGTTTTCGAGTGCTGCGTTCGCGTAACGTTGGATGCGATCATCGATCGTCGAATGGACCTGAATGCGCCCCTCCAGCAGTTGGTTGATCCCAATGTCGGCAGCCAACGCAGTGTCCAGCCTTTTGAGCTCGTCGATAACATTCCCGACCGCCGCGGGCGCTTCGATCGGACCACTAACGCGCGCCGCCAGTCGAATCGGCGCTTGCTGGCAGCGTCCCGCCGCCTCTGCGGAGAGAAAATGGTTCTTAACCATCAGCATCAAAATCTGATTTCGTCTGCGCAGCGGTTTTTGATTGTCGGCCAAGCTCGGAGCATACTCGCCCGGAGACTTCGTAATTCCCGCCAGCAGCGCGGCTTTGTCGGCATCCGCAGAAGTAAGTTCTTTCACCGGCTTGCCAAAGTAGTATTGCGAAGCCGCCGCGAACCCGTACCGGCCATTTCCCAGATAAATGAAGCTCGCGTAACGCGCCAGCAGCTCTTCTTTGGCCCTGCGTTTCGAGCCGTAGCGCTTGCGCATCTCGCCCTCAATCCACAGCGAGAGACGCATCTCCTCGACTTTCAGCAATATTCGGTTGGTGCCCGGCACGCCGATAACGAACGCCAGAAGACGCGGCAACACACCATCCTGTTGCAGCGTGCTGCTGTTTTTTCCGCTGATACGTTTTTGCAGGAAGAAGCCCCGCACCAGTTGTTGCGTAATCGTCGAGCCGCCTTGCGGAAACACTGACGCATGCTCGCCGGAATTCTCGCCGTTGGATTTCCCGCCACGCCCAAACAAGGCCCCAAAGTGGGTTTTGCTGAGCAACCGCGGGAAGACGGAATAGTCCACTCCCGAGTGCGAAAAAAAGTTCTCATCCTCGGCGGAAAGGATGGCTTGCCGCAGGACCTCCGGAATCTCCGGGTACTGGATAATTTCCCGGCGTTCTTTGCCTATTTCGATGAGCACGCGGCCATTCGCATCGTAAATATGCCCCGCAGTTGGAGGCTCGAAGCGAATAAAGGCCTCTAAGTCCGGCAGATTGACCCGGTTATAGCTGACGTAAATCATTCCGCACAGCAGCAGCACAAGCGGCGCCGCAGCTACCGCGGATGCCATGCGCAGCCAGCGGCTCTTGCGGTAAATCCTCCACCCGCCAGAGAGCCTCTTGCGGACAGCCCAATGTAGGCGCGCGGAAAGTGAATTTGTCTTGAGCAACTGAATCGCTCCCCGCCGCTGCACTGGTGGTGGGTTTGTTGCCCGCCTCTCGGCGCAGCCCATCGGTACTGCATTGTTGGCCGGCGTTCTGTGCCGAAGGCATAAGCGTCGCACAGGGAGACCTGGGATTCTGTGCCATATAGGTCACCTTCGCAGGACTCAAGAACCCGCGCCTTACCAGGGGCCAGTGCGGGGGGCGGCTGCGCCGGCCTTGCATCCGGCAAAGACGCTCATCTTGCAAGGAATTTTGTCAGCAACCGTGTGCTCTAAGGGACAGACATCGCCGCGCCAGCGGCGCATAGTCACGATTACCGGGGTTCTGAACATCTCGGGCTTGGAGGATTTACAGTATGCGAATCAATCGTTACATCGGCTCACTGGCCCTGGCTGCTGCCATTGTTGCACCAGCCGTACTCGTGACCGCAGCCAAAGCGCAAGAGGGCGTCCAGGTCCGAATCTACGACCGCGACCACCGCGACTACCACAACTGGGACGACCGCGAGGATCACGCCTACCGAGGCTACCTCGTTGAACGGCACCGCGAGTACCGTGACTACAACGGACAGAACCGCCGCGACCAGCGCAACTACTGGCGATGGCGTCATAGTCACCCAGACCGCGATTAACTAACACCGGTCCTTATCTATCTAGTGCCGAAGGCAGGGGCTTGTTTCAGCCCCTGCCTTTCGCGTTTCCGCCCACTTGCGGCTCGCAACACTCACTCTCCTTCGTCCCTTTTGCAGTCCACCCGCAGCTTGTCCGTAACTCTCTAAAACGCACCCGCTTTCGGCGTAGGGGCGCAGCACTGCTGCGCCCCTAACATCGAGGTGTGCTCCGCCTCCGTCACACCGTAACCTGCCGCATCTCAAAAGATAGAAAGAGGTGGTTGGGCCCCCCCACCAAGCCCATCCCCCCAGTCAACAATTACACTGAAACAAAAATCCACTTGCTGCGTTCCTATACCTAGCGTGCTTAGGAGAGTCTCCCTAAGCTAGTTAGGAGGAGGTCCTTATGACCGAGCCAGCCCAACTACTTCCTGGCACTCTCGATTTGCTCGTCCTGAAAGCCGCTTCTCTCGGGCCGCTGCACGGCTACGGCATTCTCTTGCGCATCGAGCAGATCACCCGCGGGGCGCTCCTCGCCGAGCAGGGCGCTCTCTATCCCGCGCTCTCCCGCCTCGAACACCAGGGCTTACTCGATTCCGAGTGGGGCACTTCGGACAACCATCGCCGCGCCAAGTTCTATCGCCTCACCACCACCGGCCGCCGCAGGCTCCGCGAAGAAACGCAAAGCTGGAATCGCCTCGTCACCGCCATTGCTTTAGCGCTCAGTGCCACGACACCGGAGAGCTGACCCATGTTCCCCCGACTTCGTTCGCTCTGGCACAACCTGCGTCATCGCTCGCAATCGGAACGCGAGCTCGATGATGAAATGCGCTTTCATCTAGAAACGCGCATCGACGACCTCGTCCGCTCTGGCCTCTCGCTCGCAGAAGCCCGCCGCCGCGCGCACATCGAGTTCGGCAGCACCGAGGCGTATCAGGTCAAAGTACGCGAATCGCGCCGCCTCACCTGGCTCGAAGATTTCGTCCAGGATGTTCGCTACGGTCTGCGAACGCTGCAAACCGCTCCCGGCTTCGCCGCCGTCGCCATCCTCACTCTGGCCATCGGCATCGGCGCCAACACCACCATCTTCAGTTGGATTCGCGCCGTGCTCCTCAATCCCCTTCCCGGAGCCGGCCATCCCGAACGCGTCGTGGCCCTCGAATCGCTCACTCCTTCCAATGACTGGGTCCCCACTTCCTATCTGGACTTCCGCGACTTCCGCCAATACTTGCGCTCCCTCGAATCTCTCAGCGTCGCTTATCCCATGTCCGTGGCCGTCGGTGACGACCGCAATACCGAACGCATGCGCGCCGAACTGGTCTCCGCCAACTATTTCGATCTTCTGGAAGTTCGGCCCGAGTTGGGCCGCTTTTTTACCGGGCCCGAGCGCGACGAAGCACAGAACGCCCACCCCGTCGTGGTCATCAGCCACTCGCTGTGGGCCAGCCATTACCATTCCGATCCTGCAGCCATCGGCGCGTCCGTGCGCATCAATCGGCATCTCTACACCATCATCGGCGTCGCTCCAGAACGCTTCAACGGCTCCATGCCCGGCCTCGCGTTTCAGATGTGGGCGCTCGCCACCATGCACGGCCAACTCCACGCCATGGGCGACTGGATGCTGCAGGACCGCAAGACGCGCATGTTCCGGGTACTCGCGCGCCTCGCGCCAGGCGTCACCATCGAACAGGCGCGCGGTGAAGTGCACGCTTTCGGCCGTCGCATGGCCGAAGCGAACGCCGATACCAGCCAGGGCATGAGCGCCACCATTCTTCCGATGTGGAAGTCCCACTACGGCATTCAGGAATCCTTGCTGGCTCCGCTCAGCATTCTGATGGGCGCATCCGGCGTACTTCTCCTGATCGTCTGCGCCAACGTGACCAATTTGCTGCTGGCCCGCGCCACGTCGCGACAAAAGGAATTCAGCGTCCGTCTCGCCCTCGGTGCGCCGCGCTCCCGCCTCATTCGCCAGCTCCTTACCGAATCGCTGCTGCTTTCCCTTTGCGGATTGCTGGGCGGCCTGGCCATCGCCCACCAGCTCACCGGAGCGCTCCAGTTGCTCTTTCCTCCGGAAACCCGGCCCAATCTCATCCGCCCGCCGGTCGACTTCGGCGTCTTCCTATTCACCCTCGCGCTCACCCTCGGCGTCGCCCTGCTCGCCGGAATGGCCCCGGCTTTTCATGCCGCCGCGGGTAACGTCAACGAAACGCTCAAAGAAGGCGGGCGCAGCGCTTCCACCAGCCGCGGCTCGCAGCGCCTTCGCGGCCTTCTGGTTGCTTCGGAAATGGCTCTCGCCGTGATTGCGCTCATTGGTGCGGGGCTTTTCGTCAAAAGTTTCCATACCGCGCGCGCCATGCAGCCCGGCTTTGATGCTCATCAAGTGGCCATGGCGCGTTTCAGCATGCCCTCCGCAGGTTACGATCGCGAGCAGGCCGATTCCTTTTGCCGCCGGCTCCGCGAACAGCTCGAGCACGAGCCTGGCGTCACTTCCGTATCCTATTCGGACTACGTTCCTCTCAGCCTAGGCACCGGCTCTTGGGAAGACCTGCAAATCGAAGGCTACGTTCCCGGCCCCAGCGAGAACATGAAGCTGTACCGCAGCCTGGTCGCTCCCAGGTATTTCGAATCGCTGAAGATTCCGCTGCTGCAAGGGCGCGACTTCACGCTGCAGGATGACCCCGCGCACCTGCCGGTGATGGTCGTCAATCAGGAATTCGTTCGCCGCTTTCTGCGCACTCAGTACCCTATCGGCGTCAAAGTCCAGGGCTGGGGACGCTGGTTCACCATCGTCGGCGTCGCACAAGACACCAAAATCTATCGCCTCACCGAAAATGCCACGCCTTATTTCTATGTTCCCATCCGCCAGATCCACCGCCCGGAATTTCCCTTCACTTTCTTCGTGCGTACCACCGGTTCGGTCACCGACGCCATCGCCGCGCTGCAACGCGATTCCCGTGCCGTCGATCCCGCGTCCCCGGCCTTTGACGCCACCTCGCTCGAGGATTTCATCGCCCAATCCCTCTTTACCAACAAAATTGCCGCTGACCTCTTGAGTGTCCTTGCGGGCACCGCCATTCTTCTCGCCGCCATCGGACTCTACAGCGTCATGGCCTACACCGTCGCCCGTCGCACCAACGAAATCGGCATCCGCGTAGCTCTCGGCGCGCGCCCCGCCGATGTTCTTGCCATGGTCATCCGGCAAGGGCTGGTTTTCGGCCTCGCGGGATTACTCCTCGGCTCGCTTGGCGCAGCCGCCCTCGCGCGTGTGCTCTCTTCTTCTCTCGTGGCGGTTAGCCCGGTCGATCCCCTCGTCTATAGCGCTGCCGCCCTTTTGGCTGTCGCCATCGTCCTCGCGGCCACGGCCATTCCCGCGCACCGCGCCATGCGCGTCGATCCCATGGTCGCGCTCCGCTACGAGTAGCCGTAGCACAGACACTCTTGCCTGTGCCGCGTTAAGTACCTGCGCACACTTCCGACGGAGCCTGCTCGCCGCGATTTTCGCGCCGTCTCTCCTCTGCTAGAGGCACGATAAATCCTGCCCTCTTCGCGGCACCATCGACCCCTCTTGCCGTTCAAACGAACCACTGGGCAACCCTTGGCTCTGCGTTCTGGTGCTCGCCCGCCCGCGAAACCTGCATACCCTCCCGCCTGTGCTATCCCTTCAGTCCAGCGCTTTCTCGATTTCGGCGATGGGAATCGCCCCTTCGCGAACGATCTTCCACTCCTCGTCACGCAACTCCACGATCGTGGACGGCAGTGCCGCTCCAGTGCCACCCGCGTCCAGCACCAACGTCAGCCGCGCCCCCAATTGCTTCATCACTTGGTCCGCACTGGCGCACGACGGAAAGCCGGAGACGTTCGCGCTCGTTCCGGTCACCGGACCCTCGAATTCCGCGATCAGCCGCTCGACCACCTTGCTCTTCGGCCAGCGCAACGCCACTTTCCCCGTGTTCGCGGTAACTTTTAGCGGCACGCGCTGCGACGCCTCAACCACCAGTGTCAACCCGCCCGGCCAGAACGCCTCCGCCAACCGCACGAAATTCCTCGGCACGTCTCGCGCCAGCAGCGCCGCCTGCTCCATGGAATTCACGAGGATCGGCAGTGCACGCGTCTCTGGCCGACCTTTTACGCGATAAATCTCGTCGACCGCCGCCAAATTAAAAGGATCCGCCGCAAGTCCGTAGAACGTATCGGTGGGAATCGCGACCACACTGCCCCGCGCAAGAAAATCCGCCGCATAGCGCAGCACGTCCGCTTCCGGGGATTGCGCATTGATGCGCAGCAGTTCCGCTGGCAATGGTTTGGCCTTTGGCGAAGTCACACCCGTTCCTCGCAGCTCTTCGCCCACGCTGCCTGCCAATGCGGCGACGCTACCATACCCGGCCAAGTCCATGCAATAACGCGGTTTGCCGCCCCGCCATGCCATTTGTTACCCTCGCGGGGATGGCTACGCCGGGAAAAACGCCGCGAGGTGCGCGTCCGAATGCTGCGGCCACAGCGGGGACGCTCACCAGCCGCGACAATCGCTGGCTGAAAGAGTTTCGCTTGGCGCTGCGCGGCGGACTCCCGACGGAGTCTGGATTCGTTGGCGTGGAAGGCGCGCGGCTGGTGGAGGAAGCGCTGCAGTCAGGCTGCAGGATTGCCGCGGTGCTGTTCAGCGAGTCGGGGGAACGTTACCGGGAGCGCTTAGCTCCGCTCGTGCATCGGCCAGAGATTGCGTTTCCGGTTTTGCGCACGACGGACCGATTGTTCGAAGGCCTTGCCGACACGGAGCATCCGCAGGGTGTTGCGGCCCTGGTAGCGCCGCGCGCAGCTACGCTAGACGATTTGTTGCGGACGCCTCCCGGAGCGTGCTCGCCGCTACTGGCAGTGCTGGCGGGCGTGCAGGACCCGGGAAATGTCGGCACGATTTTGCGCACAGCGGCGGCCCTTGGCGCGACCGGCGCGGTGACTGCGGCTTCAGGACAGAGCGGAACAGCAAGCCCGTACTCGCCCAAAGCGTTGCGCGCTTCCGCCGGAGCGGCCTTGCACTTGCCGATTTTGCCCGGAATGTCGCTGGCAATTTTGCTGGCGCAATTGAAAGTTGAAAATATCCGAACGCTAGCTTCGAGCGTTCACGAGCCGCGCGGTGGCGAAAACGCGCTACTGGCCCCCTGGCAAGTGAATTGGTGCGAACCGGTGGCGCTGCTCATCGGCAATGAGGGCGCCGGGCTTCCGGAAGAAGTCGAGCGGGGCGCGGATGCCCGCATTCGCATTCCCATGGCCGGCGGCGTGGAATCGCTCAATGCTGCCGCCGCCGCCGCAGTGCTTTTCTACGAAGCGGCGCGCCAAAGAAACTCCGTAGCCGCAGCGAACATCCAAAAGAACGCGGTCTCGCAACAACCGTTCAAACTAACGTGAGTCTATTCTCCAAATTGCCCCTCCCTCCCGAGCCCGAAGTCCCCGCGGCGCACCAGCCGCTGGCGGAGCGCATGCGTCCGCGCACGCTCGACGAATTCATCGGCCAGGAGAAACTGCTGGCGCCAGGAAAGCCGCTACGCGTACAAATCGAGAACGATGACCTCGGCTCCATGCTCTTCTGGGGTCCGCCCGGATGCGGCAAGACCACGCTGGCCCGCGTGATCGCCCGAATCACCAAGTCGGACTACATTCCCTTCAGCGCCGTCCTTTCCGGCATCAAGGAAATCAAGCAGGTCATGGCCGAAGCCGAAGGAAAAGCCCGCGAAGGGCACCGCACCATTGTGTTTGTCGACGAAGTGCATCGTTTCAACAAAGCGCAGCAGGATGCGTTTTTGCCGCACGTGGAAGCCGGGCACATCACATTTATTGGCGCCACCACCGAGAATCCTTCCTTCGAAGTGATTTCCCCGCTCCTTTCGCGCACCAAAGTCTACATTCTCGACCCGCTGGCCACACCACAAATCGTCGAACTGCTCCGCCGCGCGCTGGCCGACAAGGAACACGGACTCGGCACCGAGTCTCTGCAAATCAGCGAAGACGTCCTCTTTCGCATGGCCTCGTTTGCCAACGGCGACGCGCGATCCGCATACAACACGCTGGAACTCGCCTCCCGCAGCGCCCAAACAGATTCTTCGGGCGTTCGCACGGTGACCCGCGAACTTCTCGAAGACGTGCTGCAGCGCAAATTGCTCCGTTACGACAAATCCGGCGAAGAACATTTCAATCTGATTTCCGCCCTGCACAAATCCGTCCGTAATTCCGATCCGGACGCCGCTTTATACTGGCTCGCGCGCATGCTCGAGTCCGGCGAAGATCCTTTGTATTTGGCGCGCCGCATGGTGCGCATGGCCAGCGAAGATATCGGCCTTGCCGAGCCGGGCGCGCTGGCGGTAACACTGGCCGCGAAGGAAGCGTTCGAGTTCATCGGTCCGCCAGAAGGCAACTTGGCTCTGGCGCAAGCAGTGGTGTATTTGTCGCTCGCCCCAAAGTCGAACGCGCTGTACACCGCCTTCGGCGAAGTCATGGAAGATGTGCACAAAACGGAAGCCGATCCGGTGCCGCTTCATCTGCGCAACGCCGTAACCGGCTTGATGAAGAACGTTGGCTACGGAAAAGGCTACCAATACGCCCACGACACCGAGGAAAAAGTCACCGACATGACCTGCTTGCCCGACAATCTCGCCGGCCGCTCCTACTACAACCCCACCGATCAAGGATTCGAGCAGCGCCTCCGCCAGCGACTGGACGAGATTCGCAAGATAAAATCGCGTGCCGCGAAACCATGACCTGGCGCTTCCCTTTCCATTTGCATCGGTTGCTTTGTGTTTGCTCTTTTGCCGTAGCGCTCGTCCTTTGTTGCTGCCTCGCCACCGCACGAGCCCAGCAGCTCGACAAGCCCTTGCAAAGCATCGACGAGGAAATCACCGCGTTTGCGTTTGCGCCCGATGGCCGCATCGTCTACGCCGTGAATCGCGGATTCAAAACCAAAAAATACGATCTGGAACACGACGACATCTGGATCGCCGATGCCAACGGCAAACGCAAGCGCATCTTTCAGGGCGACAAGTTCACGCGCGGCGATCTGCCCTTCACCTACGCGGCCAACACTTTCAGGTGGTCGCCGAACGGACGCCTCCTGCTGGCCGAGTTTTTCACCACCACTCTCGATGAAACCGGCAAAGCCGAAGATTCCATCAACACCTTGATTCTGGAAGATGGCGGAAAAGAAGTCCGCCCGGGCGGAACCGAAAGCTTCCTGAAGAACGCTTCGAACGCGACATGGCAACTCGACAACGCCACCTTCGTCTACCTGGCCGAAGTCCTGAAACCGAAAGTTCTCTTCTCCTTCAAGCAGACCAACATCGGCACCGGCCCCGCCGGAAATGTCTTCGAGGGCCGGACGTTTCTGGACGCCGACGCCGTACCCCGCTCAAATGCCGCGATCGCGGTAGAGCGGGACCGTGCTTTGACCGGGCCGCCGCGCCTGCAACGCCTCGAAATGGCCTCACAAGAGGACGCCGAAATCGCCACGCTGGACGGCTACGAAGGCGGCCTGCGCGTTTCTCCCTCCGGAAAAAAGATCCTCTATTTTGTCGACAAAGAAGTCCTCGAAATCCGCGATCTGGAAACGCCGTCGCGCGTGGCGCGCTTGCGCATCGGACTCGGCGTGCCGCGCTGGGCCCCCGATGAATCCCGTATCTTTGTAAAGCGTTCGATCGAAAAAAAGTCCGGCTCCCTCGTTGCCGTCGATGTGCCGCCACTTGCCGCTTCCGCGCCCGGCAAAGAAGTCCCGATAGTCCAGCCGGACATGACTTCCCTGCTGCACGGAGTAACCATTCGCGAGTTTGCCATTTCACCCGATGGAAGATTTTTGGGCATCATTGCCCCGGGGAAAAGGAATTTGTTGGTGTTTGCCCTTCCTGGACGCTAGCCGCAACGCGCCGTCGAGCAGCCGCAGTCCAGATTAGCGCGCGAACCGCCGAAAGAAGCTATCCGCTTTCCATGCCGGCCGCTGCGCCGCGTCCGCCACGCGCATCGCCAGCTTGCCGAGAATATCGTTGAACTGCGCGGCCGCCGCAGCGTCGACCGGCTGATTGGCATCGTCAGCAGGCCCGTGATAGCGCTCTTTGTACCAATCGTTGAACATTTTTTCCTGCGCCGTTCCCGGAATCCACCCGAATTTGAACGCCAGCGACGGAACGCCCTGCTTGGTGAAACTGTATTGATCGCTGCGAATGAAGCGGTTGTGATCCGGCTGCTTGTCCGCCTGCACTCGCACGCCCGCGGATTCGCACACCGCGCGAATATCGTCGCCCAGAGAAGACTCGCCGAGACCTTGCACCTCGAGATACTTCAGCGGGAAAAGCGGCAAGAACATGTCCATATTCAAATCCGCCACGATGCTCCCCGCAGGCACAGTAGGATGCGCAGCAAAATATTGCGAGCCCAACAATCCTTTCTCTTCCCCCGTAACCGCCACGAAAAGAATCGACCGCTTCGGCCTCGCACCAGATTCTTTCAGCGCCCGCGCGATTTCGATCAGCGAAGCGATTCCCGAAGCGTCGTCCATGGCGCCGTTATAAATCTTGTCTCCGTTGACCGGCTCGCCGACGCCGATATGATCCAGATGCGCGCTGATGATCACGTATTCTTTGCTCAGTGCCGCATCGCTGCCCGGATAAACCCCGGCGATATTCTCCGACTTCGTTTCTGAGAGCTTCATCTTCACGCGCGTGCGAATCTTCACCGCCAGCGCAAAGTGCGGCAGCGCCTTGCCCGCATCCAGCGCTTCGAGCACTTCCTTGAACGTGTGGCCGCTCCCCGCAAAGAATTTCTCCGCATGCTCTGGATTGATCGCCAAAGCGATTTTCGGCGCTGGCGCCCCGCCGCTCGCAACCTCTTGCAAACTCATGCGCGGCTCGAACCGCGCCCCCGCCGTCCGCGACCATGGCACTTCCGCCGCTTTCGGATTCGGAATCACCGCGACGCCAATCGCACCGGCCCGCGCCAGCGCCGTGCGCCGCTCTTCGCCCGATTGATAGTGCGCTTTCACCGCGCTTGGAATATCGGCTGGGCCGCCGCTGATGTATACGGCGATTTTGCCTTTTAGATTTTGCCCCGCAAGATCATCGTAATTGGATTCAGGAACCGTGAGACCGTATCCCACGAAGACCGCTTCAGCTTCCGCTTGTTCCGCAAGGTCCTTGTTCACGGCGAAATACGCTTCTTCGCCGAACTTTACGGCTTCGTCTTTGCCATCCCGCACAATTTCGAGCGAGGAATTCGCTTCGTCGATCTGCGCGACGCTGAAGCCCACCGCTTGTGCATACCCGTTGACCCCTGCCGGGCGCAGTCCCGCGCTCTTGAATTGCTCAGTAACGTATCGCGCCGCGGTGGCAAAGCCGGCGCTGCCGACGTCCCGCCCTTCCAGCTTGTCATCCGCCAGATACTGCACATGCGCCCACCACCGCTTGCCAAGCGCGTCCCAATCCCGAGCCGCCGCAAATAGCGCGATGGCAGAGGCGAGAGTAACGACGACGGCGGCGGCGAACAGCTTGACGCGGAATTTCACGGAAACGGCCTCCAGTGCAAGATGAGATTGATAGAAATCGCAGGAATAAAGAAAAAAATCAAGTGACCAGCAGCTGCCGCATCCGCCGCCGATGCTCGCTCCGCATGCATGCGTCCATCACCACGGTGAGCCCCGCAGCGCGCGCCTTCTCCCCAGCAATCTGATGAACGATCCCCTCCTGCAACCACAAAACTTTCGCGCTCTTGGCGATCGCGCTATCGACCACTGGCGGAACATCTTCGGCTCTTCGAAAAACGTCAACGATGTCCACTGCCTCCGGAATGTCTTCGACCCGGGCGTAACACCGCAGTCCGTGCACTTCGCTCTCGTTCGGATTCACAGGGAAGATTGTGTAGCCGGCGTCGAGCAAATATTGCGAGACGCCGAAGCTGGCGCGAAAAGGCTTCGACGAAATGCCGACGACCGCGACGGCCTTGGCGTTTTTAAGAATGTCGAGAATGGGGTCGGGCGAAGCCTTCTGGCCATCCGGGAGAAGGACCATCATCCGGCAGTCCGTTGCGCCGGCGCCGCGGTAGCGCGTGAAGCATTGGGCCAGAGCTCCCGCATCGCCTGCAGGAACGCATCGTTTTCCTGCGCCGTCCCCACGGACACGCGGATCGCATCCGGAAAACCCATCCACCCGAGAGGCCGGACGATTACGCCGCCGCGCAGTAGAACATCGGAAAAATCCTTGGCGATGGCGCCCAGCTCCACAAAAATAAAATTGGCTTCGCTCGGAACCGGCTGCAGGCCCAGATCGCGCAGCGCGTTGTGCAGCCGAAGGCGTTCTGCTGCGTTGGTTTCCAGGGAGCGCTTTACATGCGCGTCATCGTCCAGCGCGGCGATGGCCGCCGCTTGCGCCAGGCCGGAAGTGTTGAATGGCGTGCGCAGCTTGTTCATGGCCGCAACCAGCCCGGAGGTAGCTGTGGCGTACCCGATGCGCAGCCCCGCAAGGCCATAAACTTTCGAGAACGTGCGCAGCGTCAGCAGATTTTTGTGCGCCCGAAAAAGCGCCGCCGAATCCGGCATGTCCGCTCGCGCGGCGTAATGGATATACGCTTCGTCTAGAACCACGAGAATATTTTGCGGCACGCGCTCCAGAAATTGCTCCAGTTCAGCAGCCCCGAACGCCGTCCCCGTGGGATTGTTGGGATTGGCGAGATAGATGAGCCGCGTTTCTGGCGTGATGGCTTCGCCGATGGCGCGCAGATCGAAAGCAAAGTCCCTCTGCTTGGCCAGATGCAGCGCCGCCCCGCTCGCACGAATGGCGGTCGAAAACGGCGCGTAGCTGCCTTCCGACGTGAGCCCGGCGATTCCGAAACGCAGAAAAACCCGCGCGGCCAGATCAATGATCTCGCTCGAGCCCAGGCCGATAAAGATCTCCTCGAACTGCACGCCCCGGAGCTTCGCGAGCTTTTCGCGAAGCACGTTAGTCCCGCCGTCCGGATAGCGGTGCGATTCGGGGAGCGCTCCGCGCACCGCTTCGACCGCTTTGGGCGAAGGCCCCAGCGGATTTTCGTTCGACGCCAGCTTGATGGCGCGAATGTTCAGCTCGCGCTCCACTTCTTCGATGGGCTTGCCCGGAACGTACACCGGGAGGCCGCGCAGATACTCTGGAATGAGGTCTTCGAGCGGGCGAGTCATCGCTTCTAGTTTACTTGTGCCTTCGGTTTGCCGCCAATCCGCCGCCCGCGGGTGTCGCCATTCGCTCACGGTTTCAAACTCTTCAATTGCCCAATCTCAGTATTCGTCAACGGCCGCGATTTCCCCGGCGGCACATCCAGTTCCAGCGGCCCCAGCTTCACCCGTTTGATTTTCTCCACATCAAATCCCACCGTCGCGAACATTCGCCGGATCTGCCGGTTGCGTCCCTCGATCAGCACCACCTCGTACCACGGATTCGGCGCATCTTCCACCAGTCGGATCTTCGCCGGAGAAGTCTTCACCCGTTTGCCATCCTCCAGCCCAATCACAATCCCCCCACGCAAGCGTTGCAGCGCCGCTTCGTCCGGCTTCCCGCTGACTTTCACAAGATACGTCTTCGGCACGTGCGAACCGGCTTTCATCAGCTTCGCCGCCAGGTCGCCGTCGTTGGTCATCAACAGCAACCCTTCGCTCGCGTAATCCAGCCGCCCCACCGGGTAAACCCGTTCCGGGCAATCCTTCATCAACTGCATCACCGTAGGCCGTCCTTCTGGATCGCTCACTGTCGTCACATATCCTTTGGGTTTGTTCAGCAGAAAGTACAGCGGCCGTTCCCGCTTCTTCAGCGGCGTTCCATCCACGCAGATGACGTCGCTGTCGGGATCCGCTTTCGTCCCCTGCTCCGTCACCACTTTTCCGTTGAGCGTCACTCGCCCCGCGGCAATCATTCCTTCCGCTTTGCGGCGCGAGGCCATGCCAGAGGCGGCCATGATTTTCTGGAGTCTTTCGGACGGCATGGTCTTACCCGTGCTTCTTTTCCTTGCCGGGGCGCGGCTTCCCTGGCTTTCTCATGGCCGGTTTTTCTTTCCCGGTCATGGCCCCTCGCAACGCATCGACTTCGCTTTTCCCCAGCAAGCGATATCGCCCGCGCGGAATTCCTTCCACTGTCAGCGGACCCCACGCGATGCGCTTTAACTTCTCGACCGGATGCTGATCCTTCAACAAAGTGCGCCGCAGATGCTCCTTGTTCGAATCGCGCATGCGCACTTCATACCAATAATTGGCCGCGCGCCCCCGAGTGGCGTCCGGCTGCCGCACCGTTTTCATTCTCGCGCCGATTTCTTTTCCCAGGCGGTCCAGGTCGTCGAGCGTCAGCATTCCCTTCACTTTGATGTGATACACCTGATCGAGATTGCCCCAGCTTTTTAGCAGCCCCGCAGCCAGGTCGCCATCATTGGTCAGAAAAATCAGCCCGGCAGCGGCATATTCGAGATTACCCACCGGATAGACGCGCTCCGGAAAACCCCGCAATAGATTTCGCAGCGTCTTGCGCCCCTCCGGATCGGCCATCGCCGCCACCACTTCCGGCGGCTTGTTCAGCAAGATATAAACACGCCGCTCTTCCGCATCGACAAGTCTTCCCGCCGCCTCAATCTTGTCTTTCGCCGGATCCGCCTTGCTACCAAGTTCGGTGACGACTTTGCCGTTGACCCGCACCTGCCCGCTAAGAATCAGTTGCTCCGCATGCCGCCGCGAAGCAATCCCCGCCCGCGCAATCAATTTCTGTAATCGTTCCTGCATGCACTGCCTTCCGGTACCGTAGGGGCGCAGCACTGCTGCGCCCCATCTCGGCAACCAATTCAATTCTCGTTCCCGCCTAAGTAGCACAGACTTCAGTCTGTGCCGTCCTAATCCACACCCGGATTGATCCGCCACTCCAACGTTCCATCAAAAGCAGCCCTTCAATCTTGTGCAGTTTCCATCTTGGCTTGCAATCCGCGGTAGCTCGCCGTTATTCCCCGGCCGCCGCAGCTTTCGGCTGCTCGTCCGTTTCGCCCGCTGGCATGCCTTCGTTCGTGGCCGCCGTTTCTTCCGCGATCAGTTCGGCTTCCGCGCTCGCCGCAACTGGCTCCGAGGCTGGCACCTCGCAATCAGCCCTGCCATCCGATGACGCAACCAATTCCTGCTCCGGCGCCAACTCGCCCCCCGGCTCAACCCCTGATTCAATAGACGACGAATAATCCTCGGCCGGCACAACACCCTCATCACTACCCAGCGCTTCCCGCGCAAGCGCTTCAAATTCCTTCAAGCTCGGAAGCTCTTCGAGATCGCTAAGTCCAAACCGCATCAGAAATTCTTTCGAAGTCTTGTAAAGAATCGGCCGCCCCATCACCTCTTTGCGCCCCGCGGTAGTGATCAACCGCTTGTCCAGCAGCGTGCTGATCACGCCGGAAGTGTTCACCCCTCGAATCTCGGAAATTTCCGGCGCCGTCACCGGCTGCTTGTACGCGATCACCGCCAGCGTCTCCAGCGCCGGCATCGTCAGCCGCAGCGGCGGCCGCAAACTCTTGATGAACCGCCGCACCGCATCATGATGCTGCGGCTTGGTATACATCTTATAGCCGCCCGCGACCGCGCGAATCTCGATCCCGCGCTCCTCCGCGGCGTAGCTGGCCACCAATTCATCAAGCGAAGCCTGCACCGCCAGCTTCTCGTCACCCAGCGCCGCGGTAAGCTGGTCGATGGTAGCCGGCTCATCCGCCGCATAAATAATCGCTTCGAGCGCCGCTTTGCGTTCTTCGTTGGTCATCGGTAGTTCGACCTCATTTGTACTCTTCGTCGATCTGCTTGACTTCCCCGCGCTCATCAAAAATAGTATCGAACGCCTTGATCTTCCGCACCACAATCTCTCCGAACTGCTTTTCCTGCACCAAAACCACCGCCTGCAATTTCACCATTTCCAGCAAAGCCAGGAACGCCACAATCATCGCGTGCCGCGAAGGACAAGCCTCAAAAAACTCGATCAGATTCACACTGCTCGATTCGCTGGCCAGAATCCGCGCCCGCAACTGCGCGATCATCTGCGCCACCGTGAACTGCTCGTGCCGCAATTCAATGCGCGAAATTTCCTTGCGCCGCTCCAGCACCTGCTGGAACACCTTCACCAGGTCCACCAGCGAAACCGCCAGCTCCCCCTCCGTGCCTTCATCGTGGTAAAGCGATTTGTCCGGCTTCGACCACACATGCTCTTCAATCTGCTGTCTCTGGTATAAAAGCTGAGCGGCGGTTTTGAATTTTTCGTGCTCCACGAGGCGCTGCACCAGCTCCGCGCGCGGATCGCCCGCCAGCTCTTCTGCGGAAGCCAACGGATCCGGCGGCAGCAACATTTTGCTCTTGATGTAAATCAGCGTAGCCGCCATGTAAATAAATTCCGCCGACACATCCACATTTAACTCTTCCAATTTGTGCAGATAGTCCAAATATTGCGAAGTAATTTGCGAAATCTGAATATCGTGGATATTCATTTCCTGCTTTTTGATCAGATCGAGCAGCAGGTCCAGCGGACCTTCGTATAGCGGAATATGAATTTTGTACGGCGTCGCCATTTTCGCTCAGCCATTCCTTGTAGTGGCGTCCCTTGGGACGCCAGTCTTAGCTGTTACCGATCACCTTTATCGCTTGCGCCTGCTGCGCGAATCTCGGCGCGTTTTTTCTCCCAGCCAAAAACCGCCTCACGGACGCGGGCCATTGTTTTCTGCGCTTCTACGCGCGCCTTCTTCGAGCCTTCGTCGATCACTTCGAGGACGCGCGCGGGATGCTTCTCGTACTCGATGCGGCGCTCGCGTACCGGCGTGATCCACTCGATCAAGTGATCGGCCATCTTGGCTTTGCACTCGATGCAGCCGATGCCGGCGGTGCGGCAGCCTTCGGCGGCCCATTGCAGCGTTGCCGGAGGCGAGAACAGTCTATGCCAGTCGTAGACTGGACACACGTCCGGATTTCCGGGATCGGTGCGGCGCTTCCGGGCTGGGTCGGTGACCATCACTTTGGTCTTTTTGCGAATGTCTTCATCCGTCTCGCTCAGCGTAATTGCATTGCCGTAACTCTTCGACATCTTGCGGCCGTCGAGACCGGGTATGCGTGGAGTTTGCGTCAGCATCACCCCCGGCTCTTGCAGAACTTCACGGTTCACAAAGGGTGCAAACTTTTGTTCTTCCTTGAAGAAATTCTCGACCCCAACCTCCTGCGTGATGGCCCGGAGAAAGGATTGAAAGTCGGCTAGATTCTGCAAGCGCACATGGTCGTCCAGTTCCATTAGCTGCACGCCGACGTATCGTCTTATTTTCAGTTCAACCTCGCGCACCGCGGATGCTGACAAAGCGCTTTCCCATCGAGAATGAAACGGGTGGGAAAAAAGCCGGTCCAGCATCTGTCCGAAGCCTTCATTTCCCGGCATCAGCAGAAGGTCCATTCGAAGCTTCAGGTACAGTAGATTGAACCTTCGGACGATTTCGCGGCTCAGTTCGACGTGCGAGACCTGGTCTTCGCCAACAGGGACGAACAGCTCGGTGCCTTCTTCGCTGTACATGACGATGTCGGCGGTTTGTAGCGTCGGATAGCCGAGGAAGCCGTAGGTGTGCAGGTCTTTGTTGGTGACGTTTGCGATTTGCTCTTTGTAGGTGGGGACGCGTTCGAGCCAGCCTAGCGGGGTGACCATGGAGAGGAGGAGGTGCAGCTCGGCGTGTTCGGGGACGAGGGATTGCTGGAAGATGATGCTTTTTTGTGGGTCGAGGCCGGCGGCCAGATAGTCGGTTACGATTTCGATGGTGTTTTGGGCTACGGCGCTGGTGTCGGCGTAGTCGCTGGTCAGGGCGTGCCAGTCAGCGATGAAGTAGAAGCAATCGTAGGTGGGGTCGTTTTGCAGACGGACCCAGTTTTGCAGCGCGCCGAAGTAGTGGCCGATATGCAGGCGGCCGGTCGGTCGCATGCCGCTGACTACTCGCTTCTTTTTTGTTTCAGGCCCAGATGCCAACATCATCTCCAGTAGCTCAGGCACTCTTGCCTGAGCGCTTTAGTGCGTGGCGCGGTCTACGCTGCACAGGCAGCAGTGCCGGTGCTACTGCAGCCCCAAATCCCGCGCGATGATCATGCGCTGGACTTCGCTGGTACCCTCGTAAATGGTGATTACGCGGGCGTCGCGGTACATGCGCTCGACATCGGTTTCGCGGGAGTAGCCTACGCTGCCATGAATCTGGACGGCTTTGGCTACTACGCGATTGACCATTTCGCTGGCGTAGAGCTTGGCCTTCGACGAAGCTGCGCCCATCTTGCGGCCGGAATCTTTCAGCCATGCGGCATATTGCAGCAGGCCGCGGGCGGCTTCGATTTCGGTTTGCATGTCGGCTAGCATCCACTGGATGGCTTGGAACTCGCCGATCGATTTACCGAAGGCTTTGCGTTGCTTCGCGTATTTCACCGATTCTTCGAGCGCGCCCTGCGCCAGTCCGACAGCCTGTGCCGCGATGCCGATGCGTCCGCCGTCCAGCGCGCTGAGAGCAATCTTCAGCCCTTCGCCTTCCTGCCCAATGCGATTCTCCGCCAGGACTTCGCAATCATTGAGAATAATTTCGACCGACGGCGAACTGCGTTGGCCCATCTTGTCTTCATGGCGGCCCACGCGAAAGCCTTTGAATCCCGGCTCGACCAAAAACGCGCTAATGCCCTTCCCGGCCGCCGCGGGATCGGTCTTAGCAAAAATAATCAGCACACCCGCGACGCTGCCGTTGGTCACCCAAGTCTTCGTGCCGTTCAGCCGGTAAACCGCGCCATCGCGCTTCGCCGTAGCTTGAATTCCCGCGGCATCCGAGCCGGCCTGCGGCTCGGTTAAGCAAAACGAGCCAAGTGTTTCTCCCGTAGCCAGCCGCCGCAAATATTTCTGTTTCTGCGCGTCGTTGCCGAACATCATCAGCGGCACCTGGACCGCCGAATTAGTGACACCCAACGCCGTAGACATGGCGCAATGCACGCGCGCCACTTCTTCCAGCATCAGCACATAAGAAATGGTGTCCAGCCCCGGCCCGCCCCACTCTTCCGGGGTCAACATCCCGCAGCAGCCCATTTCGCCGAGTTTCTTGATTTCCGCCGCCGGAAAGTGCTCCGCGCGCTCCATTTCCTTCACGTTCGGACGCACCTCCGCCTCCATGAATTGGCGAACAGTATCCCGAATCAGTTTTTGGTGATCGTTAAGCGAAAAATCCATCGTCTCGTTGTACGCGGGGGTACGGACGATGCTAACACGAGCCGCCGGGAAGCAGAAGCTGGGCGGGAAGGATGAGGTCGACAGTTCATAGTCCACAGTTCAAACCTCATTCCTTTCGCGCGGCCTCGCTGCGTTCGGCAATCAATTCGTCGGCCAGAGAGACTCCCGGTTTGACGTGCTTGCGGATAAGCCGTTGAGCGCGCTTGATAATGCGTTTCGTGGGTCTGCGCCTGCGAGAGGCTCGGCCGCTGGCAGCTTGTCCTGATAGATCGGAGATAACGACCGGGGAGCGGTCGGGAAATTCGGCCACGATGCGGACGTCGCCGCCCATGGCCTTGACTGTTTTTCGCAGCGTTGAGAGTAGCAGGTCGCTGCGTTGCTCCAGGCGGGAGACGCTGTCCTGGGTGATGCCAAGAGTCTTGGCAATCCGGGCTTGTGTGAGTTTGCGGGCCTTGCGCAGGTCACGCAGGCTCATTTCCTCGGCGATGAGTTCGGCGGCACGCTGCTGGATTCTTTTGCGTTCGGTTCGGCCAAGCTTTCGAATGATTTCGTTCACGTTTACGGGCATGGTTACGTACCTCCTTGGATTCGCGTCAGGTGAGCGGCAAAACGCTGATCGGCCTTGCGAATCAGTTCGCGGTAGAAACGTTTTTGGCTGCCGCCGGATTTGTCTCCCGCCACCAGCAGGATCGCCTTGCGCCTGGGATCGAAGGCGAAAGCCACGCGCCATTCCCCATTTGCCGCGCTGAACCGCAATTCCTTCATGTTGGCATGGCGCGAGCCTTTGAGGGTGTCCGCGCGAGGCCGGCCTAACTGTGGTCCAAACTCCTGGAGCACCCGGGCCAGCGCGAGAATCTCTGCGCACAGACAGGCCTAGATCGTCGAATTCCGGCTTGAATTCGTCGGCCAGCTCGACGGTCCATCGCATAGCGCAAGTATGACTTGCGGTCCATATGATGTCAACACCATGTCGATCCGGCCCAGCGTATTGCTCAGGCGGTTGTGAGGTGAAGGGGTGGGCGGCCGCGGCGGGGAGGCGGATTGCCGGAGGTGGCGAGAACAGGACGGAGTTTGCCGGCGGCGAGAGCGTCGAGGGCGCGGAGGCGGGCGGTGAGTTCGGTGGCGGTGATGCGGCGTTCGCGGTAGAGCCAGCGGAGGAAATCGGGGGCTGGGGTTTCGCCTTTGCGGGAATTGCATTCGAGGCAGGCGGAGACGAGGTTGCGGTAGGAGTTGCGGCCGAAGTCGACCTGAGGGACGACGTGGTCGAGGCACTGCACGCGCTCGTTGAGTTTGCGGAGGCAGTAAAAGCAGAGGCCGCGCTCGCGGGAGTGGATGGCTTGGCGGAGAAACTTGGTTTGCAGGAAGTCCATGTCTTCGAGATTTTGGGCGCTGAGGCACGCGCCGCTGTGGCGGGCGAGCCGGTCGGCAGGGCTTGCGGCGGCGCTGACACCGGGAATTTCCTCGGGTAAACGCACTTCGATGACGTGGCCAGATTTGCTACGCTCGACCAGATGCAAAGCGCCTTGAGAGATTAGACGGCGGACGGCCTGGCGCGTGGGTTGATTCGATAAGCGGGCGCCGCGGGCGAGCCAGGCGATCGAAAAGCTGAGGCGGAGCTTGCCTTCGAGGCGACTGTGGCGGAGGAGATGGGAATAGACGGCGCGGTCGATGACGGAAAGTGCCAGCCGGGGGACGAGGAAGTCTTCAAGTTGCTTCCAGACGTGTTCGGCGTTGGGCTTTTTGCTGTTGTTCATGGTTTAGATCCTAAGACTAGAATGGGCGGGCGCTGCCGCCGGGGGTACGGAGATTTACAGGGAGCTGAAAACGCGTTAGCAGACGGCAAAGCGCCCGCGCCAAAAACGCGCGGGCCGCTATAAGGACGGGCCCACGGAATGGCGGCACCGCCAGGGTTTACAGCGAAGGTCCGCTTCCCTTCTTACGTCAGGGCAGGCAGAAGGCGGACCTTACAACGGCGAGGGAAGGCCAACGCGAAAGAAAGCGGCGCGGGCCTAAGAGGCCGTTACGGGCAAATTGTGTGTTTTCAACAGACGGAAAGCCGGAGTGAGCCGGAAAAAGCCAGCCAGAAAAGAAAAAAGGCGAGAAGTGCGGCCGCACTCTCGCCCGGAAAACAGCGTAGCAGATTCTAAGGATTTCGCCAAAATGCTTGTGTCGTTTTGGTAACACCCCCGAGCAAGGCTTTTTCGCGGGCAGCCGACGTTCCGTGGCGCTGTATCTGCCGACGCGACCTTGACGGGCCGAGCACTTCCTGCCCGCCGTGGCTTTACGCCGCTCAGGCCCTCGAAGCTCCGGGCAAGCCTGAGCTCCTACAGCTTAAATAGTTCGCGGAGGCGTTTGGTTTGCTGGCGGCTTACGGGAATTTCGGTTTGCTTCTTGTCGTTCATTTTTAGCATGTAGCTGGATTTGAACCAGGGCACGACTTCTTTGATGTGGTGAATATTTACGAGGTAGGAGCGGTGGGGGCGCCAGAACGATTCGGAGTCCAGCGCGGCGTGCAATTCTTCGAGGGTGCGGTAATTGGAGCTGCCGTCGGTCTCGGTGGCGGCGACGGAGATCAGGCCATCCTGGATGCTGGCAAAAATCATGTCTTCCGCGTCCACTAGCAGCAGACGCTGCTGGGATTTGACCAGCAGCTTTACTGGCTGCGTAGTGGCGGGCTTGACGCCGTTGCCAAGCTGGTTTACCAACTGCTCGAGGCGTTCCGCGGGACTGGTCTGCGCTTCGATTTCGCGGCGGGCGCGCTGAATGGCTTTGGCGACGCGCGCTTTGTCAAAAGGCTTGAGCACGTAGTCGACGGCGTTTACATCGAAGGCTTGTACTGCGAAATGATCGAAGGCGGTGGCAAAGACGACGTGCGGCACTTTCATCTTGCGCTCGACTAGCTTCTTGAGCACGCCGAAGCCGTCCAGGCCGGGCATTTTCACGTCCAGAAACACCAGGTCCGGCGTGTGCTCTTTGATCAGGGCGACGGCTTCGACGCCGTTCTTGCCCTGGCCGATGACGTTGATTTCGGGAAAGCCTTTGAGCAGAAACGCCAGCTCATCGCGAGCGGGCTTTTCGTCGTCGATAATGATGGTGTTGATGGGCATGGGCGTAGGCGGCTTGGGAGGCTAAAACGGCCGCAATCCAGTATAGGCGCGGGCTGCTGCGGCTGGCAATCAAGACGCAGTGATCTGGGCGAGATGGGGCGCAGCAGTGCTGACGCCCCTACGGCCATGCGCGGACCGGGCGGGGCCAGCCCCGCCCCTACATGCGATAGAATGCACGCGGGGAGACCATCTTCGCTTATGCCAAAGCCAGCGGAACCGTCCGAGAGCAGCACAATTCTCAGCAGTGAAACTATTTACGATGGCGCGATCTTTGGCGTACGCCGCGATCAAGTGCTCGAGCCGGGCGGCTTGCGTACTACGCGCGAAGTGATCACGCATCCGGGCTCGGTCGTCGTGCTGCCGCTGCTGCCCGATGGCCGCATCCTGCTGATCCGCCAGTACCGCCATGCTACGCGCCAATATCTCTGGGAACTCGTCGCTGGACGCATCGACGCCGGCGAATCTCCGCGCGAAGCTGCGGCGCGCGAAATGATCGAGGAAACCGGATATCGCGTCAAAAAACTCAAAATCTTTCTGGATGTCTTTCCCACTCCCGGTTTTCTCGAAGAGCGCATGTACATCTTGTTGGCCGAAGGACTGACTCCCGGCCAGGCGCGCCCGGAAGACGACGAGAAAATCACCGCCAAGGCTTTTTCGCGTGCGCAAATCGAATCCATGATTCGCACCGGCAAGCTTCGAGACGCAAAGACCATCGCCGGAGTGCTTTATTATTTGCGCTTTTTGGCGGGGAAAACGAAAGCTCGGCGAGGCAAGCGATAATGCGTTTGAATCGATTTAGTGGATAAATATTTATTCATCTTAGCGCATAAGTCCGCCACCTGGTTCTATTGACTCGCGGTTTCTTTCTGCTACACTCCGCGCGATTTCTTGTCGCCGCGCCCTTGGCGTGCTTCGCCAGCGGCACGGCTATCTCGTAGTCCTGCCAGGAGGACCATCGAAGTGCAAGGAACTGTAAAGTGGTTCAATAATTCCAAAGGATTCGGCTTCATCGGGCGCGATGACGGGCCGGACGTGTTCGTTCATTATTCCGCCATCACCGGAGAGGGCTACCGCACGCTGCAGGAAGGAGATGCGGTCGAGTTCGAGATCGTCCAGGGACCGAAAGGCCCGCAGGCGGCCAACGTTTCAAAACCCAGTGCGTAACAGTTAGCCATTATTTCGGCCGGCAGAGCGCGCCCCTCTGCCGGCCTTTTTATTTTGCACGGCCGGCTTATAATCTAGCCACCACTATGGACAACAAAAGCATCGCGCGCATCCTTCGCGAAACCGCGGAACTCCTGCAAATCGATGGGGCCATCATCGGGCGTTATCGCAGCTACGAAAAAGCGGCGGAACTCATCGCCGGAATGCATGAATCGATAGAGCAGATGGCGCAAGATCCCGACAAGCTGCAGGAGCTTCCCGGAATCGGCGAGCGCATGGCCGAGCACATCCAGGAGATTTTGAAGACCGGCGACTATTCGCTGCGCAAGAAGTTGCTCAAGAAATTTCCGGCGACGCTGCTGGAAGTTCTGACACTGCAAGGACTGGGACCGAAGAAAGTGGCGTTCTTGTGGTCCAACTTCAAAGCGGCGACGGTGGCGGACGTGGAAAAGCTCGCGCGCGAAGAAAAGCTGCGCGATGTCCCAGGCTTCGGCGAGAAGACCGAGCGGAACATTCTCAAGGCGGTGGAGACTTTCCGGCGTTCGACGGGGCGCTTCCGCATCGATCAAGCGGAGTCGGCGGCGGCAGGCATCATGGCGCACATTGAAAAAGCCGGCGAAGGAGTGGCTTCGATCACGCCGGCGGGCTCGCTGCGGCGCGGCCGCGAAACCGTGGGCGATCTCGACCTGCTGCTGACGCTGGCCGACGGACACACTTCGCAAAAGAAAATCGATGCGCTTGCTGAACACATCCTCAAATATCCGCGCATCGATCAGGTGCTGGCGCACGGGGAAAACAAAGTCAGCTTTACGCTCGACAGCGGGCTGCAAGTGGACGTGCGGCTGCTCGAAAAAGAAAATTTCGGAGCGGCGCTGCTCTATTTCACCGGCTCGAAGGAGCACAACGTTACGCTGCGCGGACGCGCCAACGATATGGGATACACGCTCAACGAGTATGCGCTGGCCACGCTGAAAGGCGAGCGCCGCGTGGCCGGGCGCACCGAAGAAGAAATCTACGGCAAGCTGAAGCTCGACTACGTTCCTCCGGAGCTGCGCGAAAATACCGGCGAAATCGCGGCCGCCGAAGCGCACAAGCTGCCGCACCTCGTCGAACTCGCGGACGTCAAGGGCGACCTGCAAATGCATTCGACTGCGAGCGATGGAAAAAATACCATCGAGGAAATGGCGGAGGCCGCGCGTGGGCTGGGGTACGAATACATCGCCATCACCGACCATTCCAAAGCCGTCACCGTGGCCAATGGTCTCGACGAAAAGCGCGCCGCCGAGCACATCAAAACGATTCACGCCGCCGATGCCAAAAAACTCGGCATTCGCGTGCTGGCCGGCTCCGAAGTCGATATTCTCAAGGACGGCGAACTCGATTACTCGGACGAAATTCTCGCGCAGTTCGAAGTGGTGGTCTGCTCGATTCATTCATACTTCAATCTCGATCGCGCGGCTATGACTGAGCGCTATCTCGCCGCGATCGAGAATCCTTACACACAAATCATCGCGCATCCCACCGGGCGGCTGATTCTGCGGCGCGATGAGCTGGCTTACGACATGGAGAAAGTGCTCGACGCTTGCGCCAAACACGGGGTCGCGATGGAGTGCAATTCCTATCCCGACCGCCTCGATTTGCGCGACGTTTATCTTCGGATGTGCAAACAGCGGGGCGTTAAGGTGGTCATTTCCACGGACTCGCACAGCACGGGCAATCTCGCGTTCATTCGCCACGGGGTGACCATGGCGCGGCGCGGGTGGCTGGAAAAGCAGGATGTCATCAACACCTTGCCGACGCAGCAGTTTCTGGCGGCCCTTCGCCCTAAGCCTGGGGCCGCTAAGCGCGAGTCGCAATCTCGCAAAGCCGCTCGGTGAGCGGGGCTCGGTGGGGAGTCGGAGCGGACTGGCGCTGCAAGCATCGCCGCTACAAGGGAGTGGCGAGCGCCACAGGACCCAAGACTGGCGGCCGGGCCAGGCGTCGCGGGGATCCAGGAATTTGTGGCGCACCTACGGTGCTCTTCCCTCGCGTGATTTCGTTCCCGAGCGCTGCGCGCTGGGCTAACTTGTGGCGCGCCTCCGGCGCTCTAGCGCACCCTTGACGTTGGCAGGTCATGGGCCAAAGGAACCTTTTCGCCCGAGCTATCGTATATTCTTGAGAACGCCTGATTAGGCCTCATTTCGGCGTCAAGTTACGGAGGATTCGACCCGTGCTGCAACCCACTCATCGGCTCGCCCCATTGGCTCGACTGGGCAAAATCGCGATCGTCTCCGCTGCCCTCTTGGCTGCTGCAACTCTTGTCCCCGCGGCCCGCGCTGAGGACTACACCAAGAGCTACACGGTCTCCGGCCGCCCTACGGTAAAAATCGACACCAACGACGGCAGCGTGCATGTCTCCACCTCGGCGGACACCAAAACCGTCGAGATTCGCGTTGAATATACCGGCTTTGAGCTCAACAAGAATCTGCACGTCGATTCGCGGCAGAACGGTGACCGCGTGGAGCTGACTGCCCGCGCCACCGGGCACTGGGGTTTCTCCTGGGGCCACAATTCGCGGCGACTACATATTGAGGTGCGCATGCCCAAGGACGGCGATCTCGAAGTGCAATCCGGCGATGGCAGCGTGCAGACGCAAGCCCTGAACGGCACGCTGAACATCCACACCGGCGACGGCTCGGTGCGCGCTGAAGCTGCCAGCGGCAACGTGGACATTTATACGGGGGACGGAAGCATCACTCTGGAAGGCGCCAACGGCGACATCAAGTTGCACACCGGCGACGGTCACATCGAAGCTCGCCAACTCGACGGCCGCGTGGACGCCACGTCCGGAGACGGGCACATCCGCCTGGACGGGCGCTTCGACGCGCTGAGCATCAAGACCGGCGACGGCGGCATTGACGCCAAGGCTCGGCCCGGGTCGAAAGTCGCGTCGAGTTGGACCATTCGCACCGGGGACGGCAGCGTGGACATGTCTCTGCCCGCCGACCTGCAAGCGGATATCGACGCCAGCACGCACGACGGGCACATCAGCTTGGGCATCCCGGTCACGGTCGAAGGCACCTTCAGCAATTCGCAGATTCACGGCAAAATGAACGGCGGCGGCCCGGCCCTGTCGATCCATACCGGCGACGGGTCCATCCGTCTGAACAAGTCCTAGGTATTGCGGTATCGCCAAAAATCCTGGAAAGCGCAGGATTGGGTGGCTTGATTTTAGAGGTCTAGGCGCTGCATTAGCGAGCCGGGCAAGCGCGGCCCTTACGTAGGCTGCGGCGACCGGCCATCAGCGGAATTCGGTGCTCGTGGCGGGACGGCACAGCGTCTCAAGAGCGAACATCTCTAGTACCTGCAGTACCTGCAAAACTTGCGTCCTTTCCCGAACACTGTTGCCTTTCTCGGACATTTGCCGTGACCACACGGTTAGCTAACAACCATATTTTCTGTGACTTAACTTTTGGCAACAGGCTTGCCCTTGTATCCCGCGAAGACGGAGACCATCGTGATCATTCTTATCCTTCTCGCCGCTGTGCTCGCCCTCGTGGCTGTCACTTTCGCTTCCAGCCTCGTCGCCCCCACTCGCCGCCGGTAGTCCGACCCTGCCGTCTTATTCCCGCTCGGCGGCTACCTTGTTTCCTGCCCGCTAATAGCGGATTCCTGTCTCCGTCGGGATTCGCTCCGCCGCCCTGCCCCGGCGAACTGCTACGCTCTCTTCAACGAGTGGCCTTCCCTTTCGACGGAGCGTCCATGTCCACCACGTATCAGAATTTGCTCGATCATCTTACGGAGGCAAGCGATCCTCCGGTTCCAACGCGTTCGACGTCGCTGGCCAAGCCGGTAGGTCCGGTCCGGCAAAAGCACATCATGCAGTGCGTCTTCCTGGCGCTTTTCTTCGGCGCCCCTGCCGCGGCCTTCTTCTATTACAGCCACTGGATTCTGGGCGGCATCTTCGGCGTGCTCGCCGTGCTCATGCTGGTGGCGGGATTCAGCAGCAGTCTGTGGGTTGCAGCTTGCCCGTACTGCTCGGCGATCTTCCGGCCGACCGCTGGTCTCAAGCCAGACGCCGAGGGAAAAACCTTCCAGTGCCAGGACTGCTTCGAGTATTCGATACTGGAGGGCGGCCGGGTCAAGGCGCACGATCCCAAAGCCATTTCGGAAGCGCCCCGCTTCCAATCCCCGGTGTACGAAAACGGCGTGTGGCCCAAAGGCTGCGTCGCTTGCGGCGCTCCGCCAACGCGACTGGACGAAATCAAGACGCGCAGCGTCAATTACGGCATGCTGGCTTTCGGGCGCATTTGGGTGACCAGCGGCAAAGCCACCGGCATCCCTTATTGTGAGAAGCACAAAGACAACCTCGACCTGAAGTTCGACCAGCAGAAGCGCATGTGGCTCGAGTGGTGCTCCCTGCAGATGATGCGGCGTTACGTTTCTCTGAACCGCAAGCTCGGCAAAAAGCCTGTCGGCCGCAAATACATCTAGGCTAACGGCGAAGACCATGTCCGATCCAAGCTTCGAAACCGGTTTTCCGAAACCTTCGCTCGATAACCCCATCCTGTTCGGGCAGTACGCGGATGCCATCGCTGCGCGCTTGCGCCTGCAATATTCGCCGTCGGCGGGATATCGCATCGCTGTCGAAAAGCAGGAGAAAGATCCCAAGAAGCGTCGCTGGGACATCAATGTCCACCGCGGCTTGTTTGCCGGCGCGCAGGTCAACATCAAGCCGGTATCCGGCACGCCGCACCGCGCTAACGTTGAAGTGTGCTGGCACACCCGGCTTATGGAAATCATGGCCAAGACCTTCGCCGTGTTATCCGTCCCCTTTTTCATTTTGATCTTTCTCGTCTTCGCCTTTACCACTCGCTTGGGTTTTGCACTCATCCTTACGCTGATCCTGTGGTTTGCGTGGGCGCTGCTTGGCTCTATCGTCATGGTGCTCATCGCGAGGCTGGCCTCCGCTGCGTTTGGCAACGAGTTCGACCAGAACCGGCGGTCGACCATGGCGCAGGAAATCAAGAACGTTGCGCTTCCGCAGCAAGCTGCCTCCGGTCCGTAGAATTCGAGAGTTCAAGGTTTCGGAATTCGAGTTCAGAGCGCTGCAAACCGCGCGACGCTGGAGATCGTCCGGCCGCCCTGAAAGGACGGCCTCTGCAGGAGCGCGGGCGCCTAATGCGCGGGTCGCTATTTGCTGGTTTGGGTGAGCGTGTTGTTGTATCCTGTCGGGGCACTTTTCGAATGCCCGCGCGTACGAGGCGCGCACAGGACGGAAACCATGTTCCAGCAGCCCATCGCCGTCATCGTCAACTGACCCGCACTTGGTGCGGCTCCCCCGCTTCCTCGTTTCGATCTGAATAACCTTCTTCCGCCGCGTGAGCGCGCTTGGACTTTTTTGTGCGCTCCGGCAGATCAGGCAGACTTGTATGACCGTGCAAGAAGTTCAGCAGTCCAGCTCTAGCGCAGCGCAACCAGCTCCGCAGCCTTCGCTCTGGAGCTCCATTCGCGAATCCATTCGCGGCTCGCACCAGGACTACACCCAGGGCAGCCTCAATCGCGCCATTCTCCTGCTGGCCATCCCGATGGTGCTGGAGATGGTGCTGGAGTCGCTGTTCGCGGTCGTGGACGTCTTCTGGGTGGGGCGTCTAGGAGCCGACGCGGTCGCTACGATTGGACTCACTGAATCGCTGTTAAGCCTGGTGTTCGCTGTGGGTCTCGGGCTGGCGCTCTCGACCACTGCCATGGTGGCTCGGCGTATCGGGGAAAAAGATCCCGAAGGCGCGGCCGTTGCCGGAGTGCAAGCCATCATCATTGGTCTGGCCGTGTCCGTGCTCGTCGGCGTGCCGTGCTTTTTCTTCGGACCGGATCTTCTGCGCCTGATGGGCGCGTCGCCGCAAATCGTGGCCACCGGCGGCAACTACGCGCGCATCGCGCTGGGCGGAAGCGGCGCGATCATGATGCTCTTTCTCAACAATGCCATCTTTCGCGGGGCGGGCGACGCGGCCATCGCCATGCGTCTGCTGTGGGTCTCGAACATCATCAATCTGATTCTCGATCCGTGCCTGATCTTCGGCTGGGGGCCGTTCCCCAAGCTCGGCGTCACCGGAGCCGCTCTCGCTACGTTCACCGGCCGCAGCATCGGCGTCCTGTACCAGTTCTATCGGCTGCTGCGCGGCTCCGAGCGTATCCGCATTCTTCGGCGCCAGGTTCGCGTCGACCTGAAGATACTTCTGCGCCTGCTGCGCGTTTCGCTCACCGGCATTCTGCAATTTGCTATCGCGCACACCAGTTGGATCGGGCTGGTGCGCATCATCAGCGTGTTCGGATCAGCGGCGCTCGCCGGCTATACCATCGCCATCCGCATCGTCATCTTCGTCCTTCTGCCTTCGTGGGGACTGAGCAACGCGGCGGCCACGCTGGTCGGCCAAAACCTCGGCGCAAAACAGCCGGAGCGGGCGGCCACTTCCGTCTGGCGCACCGGCTTCTACAACATGATCTTCCTCGGCGGGATCGGCATTTTCTTTCTGATCTTCGCTCCGCCGGTGGTGCGCCTGTTCACGCACGATCCCGCGGTCATCCCGCTGGCCGTCTCGTGTCTGCGCATCATCAGTTGCGGGAACATCGGGTACGCCTACGGCATGGTGATGCTGCAGGCGTTCAACGGCGCGGGCGACACGGTCACGCCGACGATCGTGCACTTTTTCGGTTTCTGGCTGCTGGAGATTCCGCTGGCTTACGCGCTGGCCATCCCGTTCGGCATGGGCGCCAGCGGCGCTTACATCTCCATCGTGGTTGCCGAATGCGCCATCGCCGCCGCGGGCATCATGCTGTTCCGGCAAGGCCGCTGGAAACGGCAGCAAATCTAATCCGCTCGATTAGCCCATCAGACGGCGATTGGCTAGGGCAATCCGGCCGGCCGGCGGAGCGCCGCGGTGGGGCGGGGCGGCAGAGGGTGTCCGGGTGTCCGGCGTCGCGAAAAGCTGCGGCTCCGCCATCGGTCCGGAGGTACCGCGCGTGACGGCAAGCGCCAACTCCATGCGTCCACGCACGCAAAACTTGGCCAGCAGCGAAGAGAGGTGGAACTTCACGGTGCGCTCGGACAGATGCAAGGTGCCGGCAATCTCCTTGTTGGCCAGGCCGCGCAGGACGCCACTCAATACTTCGTCTTGACGGCGGGTCAACTTGACCGCGCGGCTCACCGAATGGCCGGCTAGCAACAACTTTTCCACTTTTCCGGCAAGCCCGCCCAGGGAATCCTGCGCCGCTTGCACGGTCACAATGTAGTCCTGCGGGGATTGGCCCAGGACCATGCAATGCATGGCCAGCAGACCGGCGGCTTCTTCGACGGGAAATAGGCCGTCCGGACCGGCTTCGACGTGAAAGCGCGGTAGTCCGGTGTTCTTCTCGTTGAAAAAATAAAGCTCGCGGCAAGGAAGTGAAATGGCAAGGCTGGGTGCGTCCGGCGGTAGAATTCTGGCCACAATCATCGAGGCGGTGTCCGCGCGCTCTCTGGGGCCCGTTACAAACTGTGCCGATTTGCTCATCGCACCCTCCCTACGTCGCTGCTTTGCTTCGCCGATCTTGTTGACCGCTACCGGAACAATTTGGTGACGACATCCCGCGGTCCGCCTGGTGGCCAATTCCACTGATCTATACTTCTCTAGAAAGGGTTGCGCGACTGCCCTAAAGAGTCACTGCGTTATCTATTACAGTAGTCTAATTTCCGGAGAATTATCTGTTTTCTGGTTTCGTGACCGCGCCGCGATCCCTCGGAGTCCCTGCACGGGCGCAGCTTCAGTTGAGGGAAGGAGCGGGCTGCTGCGCCTGCATCACTCCGGGCGTATACCCGCAAAGGATTTCGTTGCCGCCTGTTTGCGATAGGCTCATACTCCGCGCTGCAGGAGGCGGTGATGGCCAGCGAACCCGCCGAAATCTCGTCAGGCCCTCCGGGCACGAATCGCGGCTCGCCCTGGCCTGCAACCGTCGCTTCACTGGCTGCGGGTGCTGGCTTCTTCGCGCTGTGGATCTGGCTGTTGCCGTCCTGGTTGGGCTTTCACGTGGGCGCCGCGGGTACCGCGAGCTGGCGGTGGATTGCCGCCGTACCGTCGGTGCTCGGCTTCGCCGTGGCGCTTCGCTGCATCTGGGATTTCGGCTGGACCGGCCGCGGGACGCCCGTTCCGGTCGCTCCGCCCCAGAAGCTGGTCGTCGTGGGGTTCTACCGCTACGTGCGCAACCCCATGTACTTAGGCTTCTTCGTGGGCTGGACCAGTCTGTGGGTAATCTTTGGCCGCGCCAGCCGCACCGCGCTCATCGTCGTGCTCGTAGCCATAGCTGCCGTAGCGCTATTTGTCCCGCTCTACGAAGAACCCACACTGCGCAAACTCCTCGGAGCTCAATACCAAGAATATTGCCGCAACGTCCCGCGCTGGCTCCCCAGGCTCACCCCTGGCGCCAGTGACACTTCAGTCCAAAAAACGACACTGCCCCCTGGACTTTCCGGATTCGCGCGCGAAGTATGGCGATGAGGACCGAGTAGTGGAAGAGATACGCTGGACGGGCGTCGAGAATATTATTTTCCTGGCCGAGAATCGGACGCCAAGAAACTATTTTCCGGCGCGGCGGAGGAGTTTCGGGGTGGCCAGCCAGAGGAGTTGGCCGGCCGGGGGGGAAATGCGCTTCAGTTCGACCAGCGCCACGCCGGCTTTTTTCAGCGCGGTGAGCTGGTGCTTCGAGCCCAGCGCGGTGGCGATCACGTCGTCCAATTGTGGAGCGTGGCCGAACAGGAAAATCGAAGCGGAATCCTTGTCCTTGGCGAGTTCGCGGAAGAGCAGCGCGGCTTCGGCGCCGGGCAGGAGCAAATCCGTGCGGCGGATCTTCTGCTTGGAATATTCCAGTTCGTCGGCGAAGATTTCCGCCGTCTGCATCGCGCGCAGGTACGGGCTCGAGAGAAACAAATCCGCCGCCGCTCCGAGCGCCGCCAGCCCCTTGGCCACTTGCAGGGTTTTTTCTTTTCCTTCCTCGGTCAGATAGCGTTCCGGGTCCGCCGGACATTTCGGTGCTTCGCGGTCGATCGCGATTCCGTGCCGCACGATGTAAAGCTGCATAGTTCTCCGCCTCGCCAGGGATTTCCGAAACACAGATTACTTCAGTACCGCTGCATGGCCATCGCAAGATTTCGGCGACGCGACTTTCGCCGGCACATTTTCACTTGCTGATGCCCTGCCGGAAATGCAGCCGCACGTGAAACTCTTTCTCGAAGAGTTCCGCGCTGCGTTCCGCATCCCGCAAGTCTTCCGCGGCATCGCCGCGCGCTTGCACTTGCAAGGCAGCCGCGCCGCGCTGAAACGTAGCGCGCACATTGGTGACGCGCTGGCGGTGCGAATGATCGAGCGCCTCAGCGATGCGCAGAATGGCCGCGAGCCTCCGCGTGATGGTCTTGTCCGCGCTGCTGAGCGACGTGTACGCCGCATGATGTCCCGCGGGCTGGGACTTGCGGTTGTGATAGCGCACCAGCGCGGCGACGATGGCGCGGTCGCGGCCTTCAAGGCCAGGAATATCTCCATTCATCGTCAGATACTCGCCGTGTTTGTGGTGGCCGCGGTGGCTCACGCGGTGCCCGATATCGTGCAAGAGGGCGCCCGCTTCGAGAAGCACGCGCGATTGCGCCGGCAAATGATGCACCGGCTGCAACTGATCGAAGAGCAACACGCTCAGCTCGCGCACGTGCTCGGCGTGGGTGTGATCGTAATCGAGGCGGCGGCCGAAGCTGCGGGTGCCGACGAGGAGCTGTCGCGCGGCGGCGTTGTAGCGATGCGGCTCCTTGCGCGAGAAGGCTTCGCGGGCAATTTCCTGGAGTACGCCTTCGCGCACGCCCACTCCCGGAATCGCGAAGTTGTCGACGTTGAGATAGCGTCCGAGCGTGACTAGCGTGATGCCCGCGATGCCCATCACGTCCGCGCGGTCGCGGCGCACGGCGTACGATTTCATGCGCTCGCGCAGATCGCGCTGCAGGATGCCGGGCAGGCGGTCGCGCAGCAGCGAAATCTCGAGCGTCGGCAGACCATGCAAGCGCGGGCCGGGGGCGACGTTCATCAGCGTTTCGGCGTTGCCGCCGAGCGCCACGGCGATTTCGCCGCCGAGGTTGGGGCGCTGCGGCAATTTCGATTCGAGCAGCGCGCGGACGTAGCGGCGGACTTGCTCGGCCTGCGCCGGGCGAATCTCGCCGGGCAAATTCAGGGTGGTCATCAGGCGCACGGTGCCTACGGGCAACTGCGCGCTGTGCTGCACGGTGTGGTCGCGCAGAATGGTGATCTCGAGGCTGCCGCCGCCGAGATCGACGATGCATCGCGCAGGAGATTCCGGCCCGAGAGCGGCCTGCACCGCTTCCCTGCCCAAGCGCGATTCTTCCACCGCGCTGACCACTTCGAGGCGGATGCCGGATTGCCTTTTGATGCGGCGCACAAACTGATTGCGATTGCGCGCTTCGCGCACGGCGCTGGTGGCTACGGCGCGGTAGCGCGTGACGCCGAATTCATCCATGATTTCGCGGAAATGCCGGAAAGCTTTGACGCCGCGTTTGAAAATTTCCTCGCTGAAACGGTGACGAAGAAAAACGCCTTCGCCCAAGCGCAGCGAATAGCGCTCATGATGCAGCGGCTCGATGTCGAGTGCGGAGTAGGCGCGCGCCACGCTGAGGCGCACGGCGTTGGAGCCGGCGTCGATGGCGGCGATATGAACGGGCTCGGCCATCGAAGGGTTACCGCCAGAGATGCGCGAGTGCGGCGGAAGGAGTGTACTTCGTGGCGCGAATGCCGAGCTGCTCGCCTATGCGCTGACGCAATTGCTTGTTCACGGAGGAGACGCTGGCTTCGCCGTCCAGCTCGATAAAGCTGTGGCGCTTGGCCATGACTTCAAATTCGCGTTTGATCATGGTCTGGTAGCGGATGAAGGACCAGTAGAGGTCGTGAGAGAGAGACATGTCGCGGCCGGCTTCCCAGTAGCTGATGGCTTGGGCTTTTTTGAACTCGCGGGCAAAGGCGGTTTCCGGGCGGACGTTGAGCCAGAAGGTGAGGTGCGGGCGGAGGGCCATGGCGTAGAGGCCGGACAAGTAATCGCGGTTGATGCCGCGGACCACGCCGCGGGCGATGAGCGTGAAGATGAAGCGGTCGGCGAGGACCACGGTTCCGGAGCGCAGCGCGGGAAGGATGCGATGCTCGACCTGATCGAAAAAGTCGGTGGCATACATAAGCGCGAGCGTGAGGCGGGTGACGGCGTTTTTTGCGAGCAGTTCGTCGATGTCGCGGCCTACGAGATTTGAGCGGCGCAAACCGCTGGTTTGCACGGCGAATCCTTCGGACTCGAGCCATTCTTGCAAAAGGGCAATTTGCGTGGAACGCCCAGACCCGTCCATGCCTTCGATGACTACCAACTGGCCGGTGATGCCGCTGGGATCGAAGCCGACGAGAGGCTCGCCGAAGAAATACTGGGCGTCGCCGTCTTCCGCTTTTCCGGATGGAGCAGGTGTTTCGCTTGCTGCCCCGTTACCCGGCGAAGTTCCGGCCGCATTCGCGGATGAAGCTCCGGCGGTTTTTTCTTTTTCCTGGTCGGGCATGCTATTCGGCTTCCTGGGCGCGAGGCGCAAAGCGTTTCAGGTCGATTTTGGAAGCGACGATGTCGCGCATTTGCTTTTGCAGCTTGTTTACGGGAATGGTGCCGTCGAGGACGACGAAATTGTCGGAGTCGACCATGCGGTCGTATTCATCGAGAATGCGGGATTGAAAGAGCCGAAAGCTTTCGGAACGGTCGTAGGACAAGCCGAGATCCATTCCCGCTTCGTAGTATTTGAGTTTCGGGCGGCCGCTGAGAATGCGGTTGACGGCGACATCGAGGGGCGCGCGGAAGTAAAACGTGATGTCCGGGATGGGCGCGAAGCGGTAGAGATTGCGGAGCCAGCGGGGCGGGCAGCCGCGCGAAGCGTCGCGGGCAAACGCGGTGTAAATGTAGCGGTCGGCGAGGACCAGATAATCGCCCTGCAGCAGCGGCATGATCTGGCGTTCGCAGCGATCGGCGAAATCCGCCGCGTGCAGCAGCGAAAACGTGGTGGGCGTGAGGAGACGGCGCTGTTTGCCGCGGCGGGTGGCCGATTTCACCAGCGGCGAGGAATTCCATTCGGTGAAGTGCAAACGGTAACCGCCAATTTCGAGCCAGCGCTTCAATAAATAGAGCTGCGTGCTTTTTCCGGAGCCGTCCGTGCCTTCGACGACGATCAATGCGCCGGGATACGCGCGGCTGGGCACCGGACGGCCGGGTTGCGGCAAAGTCGACTTCGGCGGTTCGGTGCGCGGCTGCTTTTGCGATACGTCTGGATTTTCCATCAAGCCATTCAAAAGAAGAGATTTGGTGCCCTAGCGTACGGGTCGAATGTTACAGCCTCATTACACCATAGCCGCATTGCGGCAGCAAAGATTGCCGGATAGCGCCGGAGGGCTAGAAGATGGTGAGCTTGATGTTCAGGAATTTTTTGGGGTTTTGGCGAAAGTCGCCGATGAGCAGGCGCATGTCTCCGGTGAGGCCGACGAGATTGTCGTAGAGATGGGGATCGGAGAAGAGTTTGCCTGCGGTGGTGGTGTTGTCGTTGAGCTTGGCGGTGGCGGAGGCGAGATTGGTGCTGGTGTCGCGCAGCTTGTTGTAGAGGGTTTCGTCGGTGGTGAGTTTGCCGAGAGTGCCTCTGCCGGCGCGGACGTCGGCGATCATGGCGTTGCCGTTGGTGACGGCTTGCTTGGCTTGATCGTAGAGCGTGGGGTCGTAGAGCAGTTTGCCGAGAGTGCCTTTCTGGGCGCGCACGTCGGCCAGAATCAGATTGGCGTTGTCGAGGCTGGTGTTCACCTTGGTGTACATCTCGTCGGAGGAGACGAGCTTGCCGAGAGTGCCGTGTCCGGCCTGCACATCGGTGATCAGGCTGTCGCCTTTGGCGAGAATGCTGTTCAAGTGGTTGTAGGCCGCCGGGTCGTTGAGCAATTTCCCGATGGTGCCTTTGCCTGCTTGCACGCCGTGCACGAGTTCCTGGATGTTTTCCGAGAGCGCCTGAAGATTGGAGAGCACGTCGGCGCTGCGCTCGACGACTTCCTTGATGGCTTTTTCTTCCGTGCCGGGTACTTCCTGGCCTTCTTTCAGCGGGACGCCGGTGAAGCCGCGGGTGATGTTGACGTAGCGGTTGCCGAGCAAGCCTTCGGTGACGAGCATGGCGGTGGAGTCGGTCAAAATGTCGCCCTGATATTGTTTGTCGACGCGCATGATTACTTCGATGTTTTTGTCCTTGGGCGTCGGCTTTCCTGGCGTGCGCGGGACGATGGTGATCTTTTCCACGTTGCCGACTTCCACGCCATCGATGCGCACGGGAGCGCCGGTGGAAAGGCCGGAAACTTCGGGCAGGAGGGTCTTGAGGCGGTACTTGGGGCCGAGGAATTTCGAGCCGGTGACGTAGAAAATTCCGGCGGCCACCACGAACAAGCCGACGAGCACGAAGAGCCCCACGCGCAGTTCGGTCCACGTGAGTTGTTTACGTTGTGGCATCGCTCTTCCCTCCTGAGTTTGCCGCTCCAGCGTACCGCAAAATCACACCAGAAAACGCTTGAGATACGGATCCTTGGAATTCTGAATCTCTTCCGGCGAGCCTTCAAAGTAAACCAGGCCGTCGCGGTAGACCAGAAAGCGCGTGACCGGCGCATCCGCACTGGCGGAGGGGGAAGCAATGCCATGGCCTGTGGCGCGAACGACGTGTTTCGTCGCTGGGTCGAAACGGAAGTTAGCTAGCGCGAAGCCGTCCTGGAGACGATGGGTAGCGAGCATGGCGGTGACGCCGTAAACATCGCGGAGGCGCAGGATGAGCGCGATGATGGTTTGCGCGGTGATGGGATCGAGGCCGGCGGTCGGCGAATCGTAGAGCACGATCGGCGGCTGGTTGATGAGGGCGCGCGCGATGGAGACCCGGCGGCGCATGCCGCCGGACAATTCAGATGGAAGCATATCGAGAGTGTGCTCGAGTTCGACGAAGCGCAGGACTTCGCGGACGCGGCCGTCGATTTCCTCTTCGGGCACTTTGTCTTCGTAGAGGCGGTAGGCGACGTTGTCGGCTACGGTCATGGAGTCGAAGAGCGCACCCTCTTGAAAGACAAAACCGATGCGGCGGCGGAAGGCCAGCAAGTCCCTCTCGTTCATAGAGGAGACTGGCTGGTCGAGGACGCGAACGCTGCCGGAGGAAGGGCGCATGAGTCCGGCGGCCAGTTTGAGGGTGAGGGTTTTGCCGGTGCCGGTTTCGCCGAGGAGCACCAACGTTTCGCGGTCTTTTACGGCGAATTTCACGCCCTGGAGAATTTCGCCTTCGGCAAAGCCGATGCGTACGGCATCGAAAGATATGACCGGTCCGGCGTGCTCGGTTGGCGTGGGGAGAGAAGTGCTCATCGGCAACAGAGGGGATTATAGCGGGAATGGGAGGCAACCGGAGGGAGGGTTTTCAGCGGGGCGGGCGAGACTGTTGGCGGAGCGTGTATTGCGGATCGGGACTAGAAAACTTTGTCAGCCAGGTAGAGCGCGAGTTTGGTGATGAACGTGTCCGCGACGATGATCATGACGGAGGCGACCACGACGGCTTGCGTGGTGGCGCGGCCGACGCCCTGGGTTCCGCCGCGCACGGTTAAGCCTTTGTAGCAGCCAACGGTCGAGAGGATGAAGCCGAAGACCAGCGGCTTGAACATGCCTTGCATGAGGTCCGGGAACTCGAGGATTTTGATGGCGCGAGTCCAGAATTCGACGACGTTGAGGCGCAGGGAGAAAAAGGCGGCTACGCAACCGCCGATGAGGCCGATGAAATCCATGAGCGCGCAGAGCAGCGGAGTCATGGCCAGAGAGGCGAGGACGCGCGGGGTGACCAGCTTGCGACTGGGGTCGGTGCCCATGGCGCGCATGGCGTCGACTTGCTCGGTGACGAGCATGGAGCCGAGCTCGGAAGCGATGCCGGAAGCGCAACGTCCGGCAATGAGCAAGCCGGAGAGCGCGGGACCGAGTTCGCGGACCAGGGCTAACGAAACGGCGTCGCCGGTGAGAGCGGTCTGGCCGAAGCGCATGAATTGCGCGCCAGTCTGCAGCACCAGGACCGCGCCGATGAAAAAGCCGGCCAGCAGCACGATGGGCAGCGAACCTACGCCGATGTCGTCCATCTGCTCGATGAGGTCTTTGAAGTAAAAGGGGCGGGAGGGGATGTTGGCGAGGGCGCGGAAGGATAGCAAGGAGTAGTCCTGCACGCCCGCGATCCAGTTTTTTACCACGCCGGTGATGACCACTACCGGGGCGAGCGGGACTTCTTCCGCTGGCGCCGAACCACCGCTGACCTGAAGAGGTGTGTCCGCCACGAGTTCGTGTTCCACACGAAAACAGCTTGGCAAGCGTAACTGCGAGGTGGAAACAGGTCAAGTGAACTCCGGCGGACGCGCCGTGGTTTATTTAGAGATTTCTGGAAGAACCCAAGGAATGGGAGCTAGGAATTCTACGGCACATAGCTTTAGCCCTGTCGGCAGGGTACCAGCGGGAAAATCGGTTGTGAACCGATGAGCGAAGCCGTCCTTGTGCGTCTGTGGCCTCTTGTCTTGTCCCTCTAGTAGTTCGCCGACAAATAGAAACCATCCGCCATACAAAACAAGCCTCTTCCGGTTTTTGGCGTCAAAGTCATAGTCAAACGCTTCCCACTCCTTGAGCGGGTTAATGCCTAACTCTTTCAAGAATTGCAGAAACTGGTCGGGAAATGTTTTACCGCGTTGGCCAGCAAAGTTCTTGCACGAGATGCAGCTGCAATTGTTAGCCCCGGGCACTGTGATTGTCTGACGATACAGGGCAACCGTCGCATCTCGGTCGAAAAGAATTCTTTGCTGATCTAAGCGGAGTTCCCTTTCCACGTTGCCGATTCTATCGCCTCCCACGATTTGTTGCGACTCCTTCCGTTGTGGTCGATGAGCGATCGTTGTCTATAATTGGGAGAGGAAAGGAAGCGAGATGCGCATCGATCATTTGCAGATTGCTGCTCCTCTGCGCAGCGAGGAGGCGGCGCGGGGCTTTTACGGCGGGATTTTGGGGATGGCGGAGATTGCGAAGCCGCCGGAGCTGCGGAAGCGGGGCGGGTGCTGGTTTGCTTGCGGCGGGCAGCAACTGCACATTGGCGTCGAGGAAGACTTTCGGGCGGCGAAGAAGGCGCATCCGGCGTTTGCGGTCGAAAGTCTTGAGGCACTGCGGCTAGCGCTGGTACAGCGGGGTTATCCTGCGATTGACGACGAGAATCTTCCCGGTTCGCGGCGGTTCTACTCGGAAGATCCGTGGGGGAACCGGCTGGAGTTTGTCGAACAGCGCAACGACTAGCGATCCCCGCCCCGCCGTTGGACGCGGCAGACTCGAGTAGCTGCGACTGGACGCGACGCGGCGCGCCCGATACACTTCTCTGTTTTACGAATCGACTACTCATGCTGCGTTTTTACACTGCGGGAGAATCGCACGGGCAGGCGCTGCTGGCGTTTGTCTCGGGGCTGCCGGCTTCGTTGCCGATTGATGTGGAGTTCATCAATCACGAGCTGCATCGGCGGCAACTGGGTTACGGGCGCGGCGGGCGGCAGAAGATCGAGAAGGACCGCGCGGAGATTTTTGCGGGCGTGCGGCATGGGCGGACGATTGGCGCGCCCATCGCGCTGCGCATCGAAAATCGCGACTGGGCCAACTGGGAAAAAGTTTTGCCAGTGGAAGATACGGAAGGGCTGGAGAGCGAGAAGAAAAAGCTGACCGCGCCACGGCCGGGGCACGCGGATTTGGCGGGTTCGCAAAAATTTAATTTTCATGATGCGCGGTACGTGCTGGAGAGAGCTTCGGCGCGGGAAACGGCGGCGCGGGTGGCGGCGGGCGCGTTT
>Ga0209736_1000029_pt1 | contig 55547 bp, 50 predicted proteins | sample BlaSpr_A8_Ref_M3_FD_187992 | JGI IMG/M metagenome (GOLD analysis project Ga0209736, IMG submission 187992) | Forest soil microbial communities from Thunder Bay, Ontario, Canada - Black Spruce, Ontario site 2_A8_Ref_M3 (SPAdes) (version 2) | ecosystem: Environmental > Terrestrial > Soil > Boreal...
GGAGTTCGGCAATTCGGAGTAACGGGTTTAGTAACGGACCCCGTAAGTGCAGTGTTTAGAGTTTCTGGCGGAGAGGGGGGGATTCGAACCCCCGGTAGGAGTTTTGGCCCCTACAACGGTTTAGCAAACCGCCGCATTCAGCCACTCTGCCACCTCTCCGGCGTTTGCGGTTCGCTTAGTTTAGCACACTGATCTCGCTCCGCGAGCCGCGTGTTTTGGCCGCCAGTGCAACTTCGTCCCTAACGCATCGGCTCCGTTCCCAGGCCCGTTTCCCACCGCCAGTTCCGGGTGCGGGAAAACGCAGGAAACCCCAACATTTCGCCTGAGCAAGCGCCTAATCCTGCGTCTAACCTGGCGGGTCGGTTGGCTTCATGCGGGTACGAGGGCGAAGCACCACGCACCTTCGCCCGGCTACAAGTCTTTCTTTTGGAGCCATTTGCCTCTAAAATATCGCCAGGCTGCAACGCTCAATGTGAGGCGGCTCGGCTCCCAGGCGGCTCCCCATGGCGCCCCCAAAACCGTAGCCCGATCGCGAAGATGGAGTAGTCCTCCCGCGAAACATTTCGACCCGCGAGGGCGTATGTAAAGTTAGCAGCTCCGAACTCGAACGCATCCAAATTTGTGTCCCCGCACGGGTGGTCCCTGCGGCTGGATGAAGATGAAGGGGATAGCATGAAGACCTGGAAGAAGGTGACCATCGGCCTCGTCGTGGTGGCGGCGCTTGGCACGATTGTATGGATCAGCGTAAACGCCGCCAACAAGGGCGTCGTCACGGTGCAAACCGCCAAAGTCGCCAAGCAAGACACCCTGGTGTCCCTGGTGACCGCCTCCGGCGAAGTCAAGCCCACCACTTACACCAATATCACCGCGCAAGGTTTCGGCAGAATCACCGAAATCCTGGTCAAGGAAGGCGACCACATCAAAATCGGCGATCGCTTGCTCCTGCAGGAAAACGTGCAGGCCAACGCCGACGTCCAGGCGCAAAACGCCGCCATCACTACAGCAGAATCCGGCGTGCAAGCCGCCGAAGCCAGCTACAGAGCTGCGCAAGCCGATTTGATTTCCCAGCGCGCCAATCTCGAAAAAGCCAAGCTCGACTTCGACCGCGGCCAGGGCCTCTTCAAAGACGGCCTGATCCCCAAGCAGGATTTCGATCAGCGCAAGACCTCCTACGATGCCGCCGCCGCCGCAGTCGATTCCGCGCAGGCGCGTGTGGGTTCGCTCCGCGCGCAAATGGATCAAACACGCTCGCAAGTGAACCAAACTCGCGCAGTTCTAGTGCGCACCAAAGATATTCTGAGCAAGACCGCCTACATCTCCCCCATCAATGGCATCGTCAGCTACCTTCCCGTGCGCCTCGGCGAATACGTCGTCCCCGGCATCCAGAACTCCAATGGCAGCTTTTTGATGACCCTTTCCGACATGTCCGTGGTCACCTCCGAAGTCAAAGTCGACGAAACCGATATCGTCAACGTCAAAATCGGCCAGGACGCCGACGTCACTATCGACGCCGTACCCGGCAAGATCTTCAAAGGCAAAGTGACCGAAATCGGTTCGCAAGCGACGCTCCGCAGCTCCGGCTTGGCCACCACGCAGAGCACCACCAGCACTCAAGAAGCGAAAGACTTCAAAGTCGTCGTCACGCTAACTAGTCCGCCGGAAAATGTTCGCCCGGGTCTTTCCACGACCGCGAAAATTAAGACTGCGGTCAAGCAGAATGTGGTTGCCGTGCCCATCCAGGCTCTCGCTGTGCGTACCCGCAAGGATCTCGAAGACGCCGCGAAATCCGCCAAGAAAGACTCCAGCGTGACTCTCGCCGCTCCGCTTCCCGCGACCACTTCCACGGATCCCAAGAAAGACGAGATTCAAGGCGTATTCATCGTCAACGGCAAGAAAGCCGTCTTCCGTCCCGTCGAAACCGGAATCGCTGGCGTCACCGATATCGAGATCACCAAAGGCTTGCAGCCCGGAGACGAAATCGTCACCGGCAGCTACAAAGCCTTGCGCACCCTCAAGCCCGAAGCCAGCGTCAAAGTGGACAACAGCGCACCCAAAAAACAAGAAGACCAGCAGAGCTGAAGCCGCCGCGAGTTGCGAGGAAACCGAATGCCTCTGGAAATCACTTCGACGGACTCCTATCGCGAGGACTTAGTCTCCTCCGGGATCGTCATCAAGACCCGGGATCTGGCGAAAAACTACGAAATGGGCTCCGAAATGGTGCACGCCCTGCGCGGCATCGATGTCGAGATTCGCAAAGGCGAATACGTCGCCATCATGGGCCCGTCCGGCTCCGGCAAGTCCACGCTGATGAACCTCATCGGCTGCCTCGATTCCCCCAGCTCCGGAAAATACTGGCTCGCAGGGCGTCTGGTCAGCGAACTGGACGACGACGAATTGGCCTACATCCGCAATAAAGAGATCGGCTTCGTCTTTCAAACCTTCAATCTGCTCCCGCGCGCCACCGCGCTCCACAACGTCGAATTGCCGCTCATTTACAACGGTACACCCTCCGAAGAGCGCATCGAAAAAGCCAAAAAAGCTCTTGCCCGCGTGGATTTGACCGACCGCATGACCCACAAGCCCAACGAACTCTCCGGCGGCCAGCGCCAGCGCGTCGCCATCGCGCGAGCTCTGGTCAATTCGCCCTCCATCGTCCTGGCCGATGAACCCACCGGAAACCTCGATTCCAAGACCGGCGAAGAAATCATGAATCTCTTCGCCAATCTGCACAGCCAGGGCAACACCATCATTCTCGTCACCCACGAACACGACATCGCCCAGCACGCCCACCGCATCATCTATATCCGCGACGGCAAGATCGCCTCCGACGAAGCGGTCAAGAAGTAGCGGACAATTCGGCTCTTTCTCTCCCCTTCGTAACTTCCTACCCTCTTCCCTGTCTAGCAGGCTTCTGAAAAAGCCCGGTAGCACAGGCACTCTTGCCTGTGCCCCTTCTGCAAGGGCAATGTTTTCAGCGGAAGCGGAAGCCGAATCCAAAGCCAGCAGCCCGCTAGATCACTCTGCCTCGTCGGCAACCCGAGTCCAAAAAACGGACTCTTCCGCCGCGAGCACGCACAGGAGCGAAAGTTTTATGTCAGCCACCACCGGCACCGCAGTCTCGACCGCGGAAGTTCTCCGTCTGGCTTCCGAGCGCGCACAAAAATACGCGCAAGAAGCGCACACTCGCAGAGTTGCGCCCTCCGAAGAAGCGCTGCTCGCGCTTGCTCGCCTCCGCCAGCCGTTCCCCGAAGCTCCGTGCGATCCGCGCGAAGTAGTTGCTCTGCTTGATGAAGTGGGCTCGCCCGCCACTGTCGCCTCGACCGGCGGACGCTACTTTGGATTTGTGATCGGCGGAGTTCTGCCCGCTGCCGCCGGCGCGCAATTGCTCGCTAGTGCGTGGGACCAGAATGCCTCGCTGCGCGCTATGTCGCCCGTGGCCGCCGAACTGGAAGATGTTCTGCAGTCATGGGTCTGCGACGCTCTGGGGCTTCCGCAGGAATGTGAAATCGGGCTGGTAACCTGCGCCACCGCTGCGAATTTCACGGGAATGATTACCGCGCGTCACGCATTGCTGGCTCGCGCCGGCTGGAATGTCGAGGAGGACGGCATGTTCGATGCGCCGCCCATCGAGGTTGTCGTCGGGGCGGAAGTGCACACTTCCATGCTGAAGGCTCTCACCATGGCCGGATTCGGAACGAAGCGGATGAAGCGGGTCGAGGTCGACAATCAGGGCCGCATGTTGGCCGCGAAACTTCCGAAACTAGCTCCCAACACCATCGTGTGCCTTCAGGCAGGCAATGTGAATTCCGGCAGCTTCGATCCGGCGGTGGCGATTTGTGCGCGTGCAAAAGAAGCAGGCGCCTGGGTCCATGTCGACGGCGCTTTTGGTCTGTGGGCGGCCGCTTCCCCGAAATATCGTCACTTGCTCGATGGATTTGACCAGGCGGACTCGTGGGCCACCGACGCGCACAAATGGCCCAACGTGAATTACGATTGCGGAATTGTCGTGGTGCGGGACGCCCTGGCTCTGCGCGCAGCGATGACTATGAGCGCCGCCTATCTGCAAGCCGGCTCACGCCGCGAGCCCATGTACCAGACTCCGGACGCTTCGCGGCGCGCTCGCGGAGTCGAGCTATGGGCCGCTCTGAAGTCCTTGGGACGCACCGGATTGGCGCAGTTAATCGAGCGCACGTGCCAACACGCCCAGCGATTGGCAAATGAGCTGCAGCAAGCCGGCTTCGAAGTGCTCAACGACGTGGTCATTAATCAGGTGCTCGTCTCGTTCGGCAGCCCCGAGATTACGCTCGAAATAATCCGCCGCATTCAGCAAGACGGCACCTGCTGGTGCGGCGCCACCGTCTGGCAAGGCAAGACCGCCATGCGCATCAGCGTCTCCTCCTGGGCCACCACGGACGCCGACGTCGAACAAAGCCTCGCCGCCATGATCCGCATTGCCAACGACTGCCGCAAATCAGCCGGAGCACCCCATCAACCGCATCGATGAACTCTTGGCCCTGGAGCCTCGAACTTGCTCCGTTAACGTAATCCACCGTCAGGACATATTGTGTAGAATTGGCACGCGTCGGTGTCTCCGCCGCCTTCTTGGGAGGACATCTGGAGTGTCTCGCGGACAGTTAGTATCAGTTGGCTCGCTTCTGGGAACAACCCTTGGTCGTTGTGGAAGCACTCGGCCTCAGCACCCAAACCCCGTTGCACCCCGCCTACTCTGGCCGGATCGCCGGATGATGAACCGCCTGCTCGTCGGTGCAGTCCTCGCCTCGCTCGTTTCGTTCAGTGGCCTGGCTCAAACCCACTCCGGTTTTCCGGTCGACATCATCGCCGCGCGCCCGCCCCAGCCGGTGGTAGCGGACGGTCGGGCTCGCCTGGTCTACGAACTCCATCTCACCAGCTTCGTCCCATGGCCGATTGAGCTCACTGGCATCGACGTGCTCGGCGGTGGGGCAAATCCTCTGGCCAGCTATCGCGGGGATGCGCTGGAGAAGCTGGTGGTCCCGGCGGAAAAGCTGTTTCACTCGGTGGATTCGAGCGACAGCGCGGGCAAGGGGCGGGCGATCGGCGAAGGCCATGGCGCGATGATCTTCCTTGACCTAACACTGGACCCGGGTGTTCGCCCGCCCGCGGAGCTTCGTCATCGGTTCTCCTTTTCCTTCGCCGGCAAAAATGGTGACGTAGTCGAGAGGATTGTGAACGGTCCCGTCATCCCGGTCGTCCAGGAGCCGGCGGCGGTGCTGCGTCCGCCGCTGCGAGGACCAAGCTGGGTCGCCTTCAATGCCTTTTCCAACGGCTCCAGCCCCGACCATCGCCGCGCATTCAACGCTGTCGATGGCAGACTTCACATCGCCCAGCGCTTCGCCATTGACTGGATGTGCCTCGGCCCCGATGGCCGCCTGTTCCACGGCGACTCCAAGTCCAACGCCAACTTCTACGGTTATGGCGCGGAGGTGCTCGCGGTGGCAGATGCGCAGGTTTCAGACCTGCAGGACAGCCTTCCCGACAATGTTGGTAGCAACGAACGAACCAACCGTGCCATCACGCTGGACAACATTGTCGGCAACTATGTGACCCTCGATCTCGGCAGGGGACATTTCGCCCTCTATGCCCACCTGCAGCCGCGCAGCCTTAGGGTGAAGCTTGGCGATAAGGTGAAGGCTGGCCAAGTGCTGGCCCTACTCGGCAACTCGGGCAACTCCGATGCGCCTCACCTGCACTTTCAGCTGATGGACGCCAATTCGCCTATGGGCTCGGAGGGGATTCCTTATGAACTGGAGACCTTCACACAGCTTGGCGTGATCGAGGATTCGGCGCTGCTGGACAGTGGCCGGCCCTGGCAGCCCAAAACCCAGGAGAAGCCCGTTGTTCATCGGCGGGAGTTCCCTGTCGACAACGCGGTCGTGACCTTCCCCTAAGGTGCTACAGCCCCGCGGCCTGCTAAGTAACTGCGCTCTTCTCAGCGCGAATGTGCCGCCGTGGACGCATCCAGGTCCGCGAACGTCTGCGCCGTGCACAAATACGTGTGCGACATCCGGTCGTGCCACGTCAGCGCATCTTCATCCCACATCGCCCACAAAAATCCCATAAAGAACGTCCCTGCGGAAAGCATATAGCCCGCGCTCCGCAGCAGCATTTGCCGCGGCGTCGGAGTTTCTCCCGAGAAGCTCACCACCTGCAGCCCGCGTAGCATCATTCCCGGAGTGGTGCCTCCGAAAATCGTGAACAGCGCGAAGTATTGCAGGTACACCAGCGCGAACGTGGCGCTGCATACCGCCGCACTCAGCTTGCTCAGCGTGAACTGCCCGCCCACCGAACCGAAAAGCGCCAGAAACGCTCCATACGCGAACAGCAAGCAAGCCCCATCCGCCAGCGCCGCCAGGCGGCGCTCTTCGATCGAGGCGACGGGATACAAGCCGGGGCTCAGGGAATGTTCGGGGCTAGGGCTCAGCCCGGACTCTTGCGCAACGCCTCGCGCCTGCTTTGGACTGGCGCGCTCCGAGCCCAGCGGCAGAGACACGTCGATGACCATGCGCGTGTCGTCCTCCCGCTTGTTCGCGGTGCGTCCGATCGCGATAGTGAACGAAAAGTCTTCTTCCGGATGCGTCGACGTCTCTGCCAGCGCAGTTGCTGCCTGCGGCGCGGCAAGCGGCACCGCAGCCTCAAACGGAAGCTTCGACTGGTTGGCGTTGACGGACGATTTTCGCCGCTTCGTCCGATAGGCTTCGAGACGCTGCGCCACTTCACCGCGCCACGCGGTGTCCGAGGCTCTGTCACCGGACGTGCTGCCGGCTCCAGAGACAGAAAGGTTCAGCGTTTCGGAGTTCAGACTTGAATCGCAAAAGCTACACGCGCGAACGCTCGAAGGCAGAATCGCGCCGCACTGCATACAGGTTTTTGTCACCGGTCGTTTTTGCGCTGCGGACGCTTCCACTCCGGTGAGGAGGGAACGTCACGAGAATACCACGGCTGGGAAAAAGTCAAGCAGGAAGCCGTTGGAAGATGTAGCGAAAACGGCAGTAGGGCAAGAAACTAGAAAGCAAAAAAAGGAAGAGAAAGACAGCGGTCAGCCGGACGCTTAAGCGTCCATTTGCTGCGCCAGCATGTCGCGGCTGAAAGCAATACGCCGCTCCAGCGCCACCGCGGCAAAGTAGGCGCACTGGCTGCGCTCGGTCTCCGTCCAGGCGCGCAGTGCCGGCATGATCCGGGCCGCCGTCGAACGAACAAAGCTAAGCAGACGGAAGTACGCGCCCACCGCTTGCACCCGGCTGCGGTCTTCCGGACTCTCGGGGCACAGCCGCAAAAGCTGCATGACCCGTGCGAAGTCTTCGCCGGTCGCGGATTGCGCAATCCCGGTGACGTCCCGCACTTCCGGCGAGAGCGCCTGCTTCGAGGAAGCGGCGATCAGCGAACGGCAGTAGGACACAAAAAACTGCAGCAAAAATACGATCGAGCACACCAATATGATTGCGGCTATCATCGCGGCACCACCGCCAGGCGCGCCGGAACAAGCCGCGCATCCTCCGGGAAACGCCAGAAGGCGTAAGCCCAGGTCATCGGCAAAATGCATCCGGTAACCGGATACAAGCTCTGCAGAACGCTATGCAGCGCCGGATACAAATTGCGCAAAGCGAAGCTGGCCGCCAGCAGGCTGAAAAAGATGCCCAGGGAGAGCACCAACTGGATCAGGCGCGTGCGCGTTTCGCGCAGCTTTAGGATGGCCGCCCACAGAACATAGGTCAGAATAAGACCAACAAAATTCAGGTTTTGCGATACTTCCACGAAGAAGCGCCCGGCAATGCGCGGCCCGGACTGCATCACGATGGCGAACGAAAACAGCGCGGTACCCAGCAGCAGCAGGATGGAACCAAAACGGATACTTTTCTCGGCCGCCATCTCCTCGAAGACATGGGCGTACAAGCTGGTCAGCGTGAAATAAAGTCCGATGGTCAGAAACACGTCGGAGTAGTAGTAGAAAAACGCGTATTCCTGGGAACCGAAACCGTGCGTGAACAAAACGCGGAAGCGGCCCACGCTTACGAAGATGCAGGCCAGCATGTAGCAATTGAGCGCGAGATACCGCTGAAAGGAACCTCTGAGGAGCGAACACACCACCACGGCCACCTCGGCCGAGGTGCAAAGAAGCCAGATCAAATACGCGGATGTACCAGGCACGCTATTTTTCCTTAATGCCGCGCCCTGGCTCTTCTTACCGCAGAAGCTAACTCTAACTCTGCGGCGGCCTCACGTTACTTCCAGGGCGACGGTGGCGGTGGTGCTCCACCAATCTTCCATGGTGACGGTGGCGGTGGTGCTCCACCAATCTTCCACGGCGACGGCGGGGGTGGCGCTCCACCGATCGACGCTGTTAACGTCGTATCGCTGTGTGCCGCGACAACCGTCTTCAGACCCATCGCTCCGACTAGAACGAACATAGCCAGAAGTGTAGCCAGTTTGCGTGACATTTAGGTGCCTCCGAGGAATGGAAAACCCGGGTGCACTCTATATGTTAGAGTTCAGGAGCGCAAGTGGCTCGAGCGAATAAGTCTGTTACGAATCTATATACACCAACCTGTCCCGCAGTTTCGCCAGATCTTCGCCTGACTTGCGGATGGAACACTTCCCGTACACCCCCACCCTAGAGTTGGGCGGGTGCAGGGTCAACGGTACCCTAGTACCACGCGGAATAGGACTAATAGGGTACCGCCGGGACAAGAGTACCACTGCCGAAGTTCCCAGCCCGGGTTGGCTTCCCGTTCGCCTCTTCGGACTTGCACACCTGGAATCCGCTGGAGCAATACGATGTGACCGGGCTCGTCCAGGTTGCCGCACACCTTGACACATTCGCGTGCGGCTTCGTAGCATGAACAATTGCTCTGTGCCGGCGTAGCTCAGTGGTAGAGCGAGGGTCTCATAATCCCTAGGCCGTGGGTTCGATTCCCTCCGCCGGCACCAATAAAAACCTAGCCATTAGCCACCATCCGCTAAAAATCACTGCTTGCCATGCGGCTTGATTCCTCACTTTCCTCGCGATTGGCTGCCGCTCTCGATTCTTCGCCTTGCGATTACACAATAATCGTCTCGCGAGAAAGTTGACACCCGAGCATGCGTTAGGCAGCATCTCGTGCGCCATGGGCGAATCCCGCGATCTGCTTCGTGAAGGGCCGGTGCATGTTCTGGTGAATCCGCGGGCTGGCGGAGGCTCGGGCGGCCGGAGTGTGCCGCGAATTCAAGCTTTTTTCGCTGCGCAAGGAATCGCCGCGCAATTTCACGCCACGGAAACCGCGCCCGAAATGGAGCGGATCGCCGCCGAGGCGATCCGTGACAAAGCCAAGGTTTTGCTGGCCATGGGCGGAGATGGAACGCTGCAAACCCTGGTGAATGCTGCCTATGCGAGCGACGCGGTACTCGGCATTCTGCCGACCGGAGGGGGAAACGATTTTGCGGCGGCGCTGGATCTGCCGGGCGATGCCCTGGGCGCCGCGCGGGCCATCGTGGACGGCAGCGTCCGCTGGGCGGACCTGGCCCGCGCGCGGACGGGGGATGGGAGAGTGCGGCTGTATTGCGGGGGTGGGGGGGTGGGGCTGGATGCGGTGGCGGCGCGGTATGCGTCCGAGGTGTATGGCGGGGTGCGGGGCAGGTTGCGTTACATACTTTCTGCGCTGAGCGCGCTGCGGAACTATTCGGCGGTGACGGTGCGGGCGGAGTTTCCGGGGAGTGGGATCGCGGCGGTGGAGAAGCGGGTGCTGGTAGCGGCGGCGCTGAATACGCCGACGTATGGAGCGGGATTGCGATTGGCGCCGGCGGCGAGGATCGATGATGGGTTACTGGATGTTGTTTTTGTCGAGGAGTTGAGGGCGCACGAGGTGGCGGCGGTGGTGTTTCACTGGGGGCTGCGGGGGGAGTTGCGAACTCGAAAGCTGGTCCGGTGGACGGCGCCACGGGTGAGGCTTACCGCGGACCAGTCGTGCTTATTTCAGGGAGACGGGGAGATTTTGGGGCCGGCGCCGGTGGAGATCGAGGTGGTGGCGCGGGCGGTGCGTGTGCTGGCGGTGTAGACCCTCCCCCCGGTTTTGCGTAAGTGTTCATTCTACAGGGGTTAAAGTGCTTTGTTTTGATACACTTTTGTAAGTGTTCATTTTAAAGGAGTTACGAGCGAACGGATCTGGTCGATGCTTCAAGTAATACTTTAGGTCTGGATGGGATTGTGGGGTACACCCCCTATGTTCCCGCACAAGAGTGCGGAAGCTATAGATTTCAAGTGACTTAGCTTGCGTTCTGGTGTGCAAGAGTGACACACAGAGTGCGCAAGGCGATGATTTTTCAGGAGTTAGTTTTTCGGTCTTTGGTAGGAAGAGCTACGAACGCGGGGGCGGGATCGGCCGCAGTATTACCCGAGAGTAAGTGTACCACAATCTAGGAGAAAGTCAACGGAAAAATGCAGGGGACTGGAGATAGGCGACGAGATGACGCGAGCGGAGGCGGGTCAGGGTTTGTGTTTATCCAGTTTGAGGTTGAGGACGATGTCTTTGCGGCTGTCGAAGCTGGAGACGGTGCGGATGGGGGATTTGGCGCCGTCTTTTTCGGCGTGGATTTCGTAATCGACGTTGGGGTCGAGGCCGCTGAAGCGGTAGTTGCCTTGCTCGTCGGCGATGTTGCTGCGGACAGCGTTGTTGCGGACGTTTTTGAGGAAGACGACGGCGGCGGGGATGGGAGTATCGGATTTGTCGGTGGTGACGCCGTGTACGGTGCGAATCTGGGATTCGTGCTTGGCGTCTTGCGGCTGGGCGGGCGGAACGGCGAGGAACAGGGCCAAGGCGAGAGCGACGAGGGTGCAGAGGCGGGTTGGGATTGCCAAGCGTTGCGGGGCGGATTGCCTAGCTGCCGGTAGGGTCGTTAGCGTCATGACTTGCCTCCGAGCGGTTCCATGCGAAAGACGTAACCTTCGTCGGCGCCACCGTTTTTGGCGTCGATGGCGCGAGTCTGATCGGTGAAGCCTTTTACGTGAATGACGAGCTCATAGGCAAAACCTTGCGGGACGCGCAGAGCGAATTCACCGCGAGAGTTGGTGACGGTCTGCCAGCGGAATTTCGCTTCGCCGGCGCGCTTGACGCGAAGCTGGACGCCGGGAAAGGAGAGAGCTTGGTCGTTGAAGACGGTGCCGCGAAGAAGGAAATCATTGGCGTGGCTGTACCTCTGCGGCTTGGGCTTCGCGCCTGTGGAAGAGGACTCATCTTGCGGGGGAACGGGCGGAGTGGGCTGCTGGAGCGGGCGAGCGCGAAGGCCGGCGGCAAGAAACAGCGGCAGGACGGCGAGCAGGCACAGCGTCTTGTGCAGGCGGTAAGTCATTGGACTCTCAGAGAGTTAGATGGGAAGTGGGTCATGTGGGATGCCAAGGGCAGGAAGGCCTGCGCCAGCGGTTGTTTTACTCTTCGTCCTCTTCTTCGTCCTCTTCGTCGTCCTTATCATCGTCTTCGAGATCGCCGTTTTCGCTGGGCGCGGCTTTCTCTTTCTCGTCGTCGTCGTCATCATCTTCGTCGTCGGAGATGACATTCAGGTGGACGGGATGCGTTTGAGAAACTTCGAGTTCGGATTCGCATTCAGGGCAACTGAGAATCTCGCCTTCCTCGACCTCGTCTTCATCGACATCGATTTCGGCGGAACATTCAGGGCAGCGGATCACGAGTCCATCCTCCGTAAGATTGGTCGCAGGGCGGCGAGCTAAGAGAGCGACCGCCACCTTGCGGCGTATTATATACCGCGAGGGAAGAAGTCAACTCTACACAAGCTGCGGCAGGTATGAAAGAGACCGCAGGCGTAAGACTGGAACAGGTGAATGGCATCCTCACGAGAATACCCGGAACGGCCGATGGTCGGAATCGGCGGGGTGGTGATTGTGGATGGTAAGGCGGTGCTGATCCGGCGGGGGAGCGAGCCGTTGAAGGGACAATGGTCGATTCCGGGAGGGTCGCTGGAGCTGGGGGAGACGCTGGAGGAGGGAGTGGTGCGGGAAATTTTGGAGGAGACGGGGCTGGTGGTGCGGATCGTGGAGTTCATTGAGGTGTTTGACCGGGTGTATGGGGACGACAAGGAGAAGCCGCGATTTCATTACGTGATTGTGGATTATCTTTGCGAGCGGGTTGGCGGAGAGTTGAAGGCGGGCGGAGATGCGATGGATGTGGCGCTGGCTGGGGAGGAGGAGTTGGAGCGGTTTGGGTTGACGGAGACGGCGACGCGGATATTGCGGAAGGCGTTTGGGATGGCGCGGGCACGGAACGGGATCTAGCGACTAGAGGCATCCGGGTTGTTCCAAAACCGGGCCCTGCAAAGAAGCAGGACGCAGAGTGAAGCAAGAGCCCACCCTTTGCAAAAAAACCGCAAAGGGATGGAGCCCACAGAGGGGGATGGCCAAAAGATCGAGACCGGCCAAAACCCATACTCCAGAACCTTGTTGGATAGAAGGGGGGCGTCCTGTTTCTCGTGACGAACAGAAAGCCGTCCGGATTTGATTGCTGGAGTCCACACCAATGTGGAAAGCTACACGCAACAGTGTGCTCTTTAAGAACGCGCTGGCTTAGCTCGCCGACGCGACACGTAAGATTGGGCGAAAATGAATGCCAGAGCGCCCAATTCTTGCTCCGGGCTCCGGGTCAATGGGCAGAAACGGCTCTGATCTCTCGGTAAGGATGACGGCTGGCAAATCGGAGGTGGCTGGTGACAAAGGACAAGTCGGCCGCGGAGCTACCAGCCTCAAAGGGAAAAACCAGGAGGAGTGACCGTTACGCAGTAGTTGTCCCGGTAAAGTTGAAGTGGTTAGAGCCTAGTGGCGCAAGCATCATCGAGTTTGCGGAAGCCAAAGAAGTCAACCAGCACGGTGGGCTGCTGGACATGAGAGGCCGGCCGGCCATTGGCAGCCTTATGGAGCTGACTAACCTTGCCTCAGCTAAGACAGTCTCTGCGCGAGCGGTATCCCTGCGTGCCTCCAAAAAGAGCGAGATGTGGAGAGTGGCCGTCGAGCTTCTTAGTGCCAGCGAAACTTTTTGGGGTCCGACGTTCCGGCTGAAGGTGGCGATCGACACCCTGCTTAAACTGGAGGAAGCCATCAGGTCGGGTGGGATGGATACTGTTGTGCTGCGTGAGTTTCGCGACGCCGTCGATTACGTACGCAAGACCGCGTGGGCTCTTCAAGAATTGCAGGAGCGCCAGGCTCAACAACGAGATACCGCCACGGTGCGCTCCTTGCTCACCGAGGAGCGTGTCCGCCGCGCCACCCAGCTGAGCAAGGCGCTGGCCACGGATTTGGACTCCCATGAAGTGACCGACGGAACCACCGGGGTTGCGGATCTTTATAGAGCCATCGAAGGGCTGTACCAGCGTTTGGCAGGATTGTTCAGGATCCGTGAATCTCGGTAGCTGCTCCCAGCCAGGGATAGCTCAGAAAACGCAAGGAGGATCTGGTAGCAAAGCCTCTTGCCAACTCGACGATGCAGACGTCCGATTATGCGACTAACGAGGAGTTAGCCCCAATCGCCTATCTTGAATTTTCGCGGCGAACCTGCTGATTATGTTTTGTACATCAGAAAACTCCAATAGATAGCGCGGTGTTGTTTTTAGAACAGTTTTCGTTCGGCTTTAGTGAGACGCTGGTCAAAGAAATGACTGGCAACACGATTGAACACAAATATCGAGCCGCGATTGTCAGCGTCAACACAACCCGAGATTGATGAATAGAGTGGTAAACGAGAGAGGGTGGAATGAGTAAATCTACAGGGGCGGCTGGGGCAGCTAAAGCGACTGGCGGTGCTGCCACTATTGAGAGTGTGGCGGACATTCTCGAGCGTGAGCTGCAATCTGTGATTGCGGATTGGCTTGCCCGGGTCGAGCAGGAGCCCGACCTAAAACGTATCCCGCTGAACTTTGAAGAGCGCACGGGCCATCTTCCGTACCTACTGCATGATGTGATAGCGCGGTTGCGTTTGGACGCAGGGAAGAAAGCTCCGATCTCGAAGGCTGCTGCTGAACATGGGGATTTGCGGCGCAAACAAGGGTACACGGTAGCGATGGCGGTAGAGGAGTCGCGGCTACTGCAGGTGACCATTTTTACGACGCTGCACAAAAACGTAGACGATTTGGAATTCAGCACGCTGCTTCCCGACGTTGTGACCATCGCGGATGAGGTAGATGCGCAATTGAAAGAACAGATGCTGCGGTTCATGGCCGCGGACGCCGAGCAGGCCAAAGCCAAGTAGTCATTAATCTTGTTGGGATCCTAGGAGGCCAGTCGAACTGGACGGTCACCCTGATTAGCGCTGGACAAAGCCACGCCACACCGCTGACGGAATTTAACAGAATCAAGAAGCTAGCGAAGTGACAGGCACGGGTTAAGGGGCTATGCTGGGCCTGTCAAATGAAGCAGCCCAAGCCAGTCACGTCCTGCACGCAATGCAGAGCGGCGGGCTACAACGTGGCCCTAGCCAATGGGAAGTGCGGGCGCATGGTTAACGGGAAGAGATGCGAGGGAACGACCCAAAGCGCGATCCGCGATACGGATTGGACGAAATGTCCATCTTGCGAGGCCGACGGATACGAGGGACCTCCGCAGTGCAGCCAGTGCGGGGGGCCCGGCTGGTTGTTTCGACATGCGATCCACCATCATCCTCAATGAACTATAGATCGCACGCGCATTGCTCGTGGATGGCGCTGCATGGGGCCGCCGGGCCAGCACGTTCGTGCGTTCCTCGAGCTGATTCATTGGTGCTTTTTGTATAGATCCCTGATAATTTTCAGGTCGTCGAGTGCCGTGGAGATTGCTTCGCGTTCTGCAGACGGGGCTGGGGCAAGCTCGATTAAACGCCAATTACAGATGCTAATCGCCAGAAGGACCTTAGACTGCCTGACGGTGCTATCACCGCTCTCACCGCTCTCGCGAAGCGCTTCGTTGTAGAATTCACGCCAACGCTCTGGGCGGGTCTTGGCGGGTTGGGACATACTCGCCTCGCAGCGGAGAACTGAGAGACCACCCTACCCCCTTCTTTGTCGTAAAGCCACGCATTTACCGAGTTCGACCAGCGTAGTGACCGGACACTGATTAGGTGTTTTACCTTGAAATTACAGCTTCCGGGGCTCAATGGAAGAGAGTATGGTGCTGTCAGATACTCCTTCGTAGAAAAAACACGGATCTCACTCGAAAAGATATGACGACAATGCCAGACGAAGAGTGGATTAAGACGCTTGAAGACGGCAGGAAAGTGAAATTCGTCTACCAGGAACTGCCGGATGATGGGGCGTCTATCACGGCGCAGCTGGCAGCGAATGAAGTTGTCTATTCGGTTTTATTGGCGAAAGCAAGAAACCCGCTCAGCCGTGAAGATGTGGAAAGTCATTTCAATGGGGAGTTATCGAAGAAGTAGCGACACTCAATTTGGGATCTTATCCGCAGAGCAGCCGATTCGAACTGCACTGATACCAGCATAGTACTAGCCAATCGCGAATGTTGCTTGGAGTCGAATTATTCTGCTAGCATTATGGTCAAGCGGTGGGTTGCATGAGAACAATCGCGAGATCAAGCAATATCAAATCCAAGATCAAATTCAAGGAAAAGCCCACTTTCGATTTGCGGGTTTTTCTTGATACCGCCGGCGCGGCACGGAAAATTGTAAAGTTTCGGAAATCTGAGAAGATCTATTCTCAAGGTGATTCCACCAAGGGTGTGAAATACATCCAAGAAGGCGGCGTGAAGCTCTCGGTGGTGAATGAAGTCGGCAAAGAGGCGGTTGTGGCGATGTTGGGACCGGGCGATTTTTTTGGTGAGGGATGCCTGGCAGGTCAGCCGGTTTGCATGGGGACGGCCACCGCGATTGTACCCACGTCGCTGCTATTTATTGAAAAAAACGAGATGCTGCGCGTGCTGCGCACTGAACATGCGTTCTCTGACCTCTTCATCTCTCATATGCTGGCCAGGAACATCCGAATTGAGGAAGACTTGGTCGATCAGCTATTCAACTCCAGCGAGAAGCGGCTTGCTCGCACCCTTCTATTGCTTGCCCGGTACGGCAAAGAAGACCAACCCCACGGAGTTCTCCCCAAGATGTCGCAAGAAACGCTGGCAGACATAATCGGCACGACCCGCTCACGAGTCAATTTTTTCATGAACAAATTCAGGAAATTGGGCTTCATCAAATACAACGGTGGTCTTCAGATCAACACTTCTCTCTTGGACGTCGTGCTGCACGAGTAGCCAGCCTTCGCGCTTATCGAAACGGCAAACTTCCAGATTACTATCGGTAACGGCGCTCGCCACCGCATGCCTGATTGGGAGGGCATTTCTTGTGCCGTATCGAACTGCGCACCGTACTGACTCTGTGACAGAATCCGGCCATTCCAGGATCCGTGCTTCTTGTCTCCTGGAAACGCACAATACAGACAAGTGAAAGCACAGTGCGCTTATGCGACTAGTTAGCCCGCCGCTGTCATAGTCGATCACTGATGGTAAGCAGATTTATCAACATCTATGACCCGGGGAATTCATTTCTCTCGACGGCCTCAGCAGCGGCAAACTTGCGGTCTACGTGTGGTTCTGAGCGCGGAGCACCGGAATGAAGCACACAACGCTGACCGGCAGCGACACCACATGTGGGACAAGGAACCGACGACAACTGTTCCGGCGTGAGTTCCCTCTTTTTCATGGGCACAGAATACGATAAACCCGGCTGCAAATCTGTCCGATTCATGACATGTCGCGGAACTCGATAACTCCTTACGCGCTGCGCTGTGAAATTGCCTGGATTATGGCCATGGGCGTGAGGGAAAGACGGCGTCCGGGGGCGTTCCGGGATACCGGACTGCCGCCCGGGGCGAGTTATTTCGCTTCCGGGGGTTCCGGCGTGTCGGTGGCGGTCAAGACGCGCGCCGCTTCGATTTCTAAACCTTTGTTGGCGTCGAAGCGCTGCTTGCGGTCGAGCCCTTTTACAAATTCTCTGGCGGCCTTGGCAATGGCACCAGCAATGCTGGAGGCATCGACTTTGAGAGTGGTGCCTTCGGGTCCTTTGCTGCGATCGGTGTAGCGAAGTTTGATGCTGTAGGTATTCATGGATGATCTCCCTGGTCTTCCATTGGATGACGGTCAGGCTCTTTTTGGTGTGATGGGAACGTACTCCCTGCAGGTGCATCCGGGATGGTTGCATACGGAGCGCTTTTCTTTGGGAAGCCAATGATGAATGGCGGTTCCGTGACCGCAAATACAAGCTTTCTTAGTCTTTTGGTTGCGGTGGGCCACTACGATTTCCTTTCGGTTTAAGCGGAAGGTAGTCCTGGCATTTGCAGGTGACGCTGTTGCACGGAGCGCGTCTTAGTTTCCCCGAATAGTGATGAAAAGCAAAGCCGTGACCGCAACGGCATAATTTGATCTTATTTCCGGGCATCGGTTCTCGCGTGCGCTTGGCCGTCCAGATCGAAGGTCCGTTATACGTTACCGGATGAAGTTGCTGGGACCAAGGGTAACTTCAAGATGACCAGGCTGGGGATGGAGCCGGCGCGGCGTGGGAAAAAGCCACACGGAGGACATTGGGAACAGTACACGAGGCGACGGCCTGGCGTCTTGCCAATCTGTGCTCATGGGCAGTGCTCATGGGAACAAGGAGAGTGGCCTAAGATTCGGAGGTGACCGTTACTGCAACGTGAGCGCCCTTTTTTAGCTTTACATCATCACCGTGTTCGTCCGTCAGCGTGTTCTTGATGCGGAGGTTGCGATACTGACGGTCGGCCCCGGCAACGGCAATCTGCGCTTTTTCGGGTTGGTGGGCACGCGAAGAGGGAATGATCTTATCGACGGTTGCGGGCATGGTGGTGCTGGGGGGTTCTGGAATTCGCGAAGTATCCAGATTCAGTTGCGCTATTCTTGCGGACCTGGCCATGCGCGGCTTGGCCATTTCCTTCTCCACGCTGGCACGTGTGGCGTTGCCGGGCGCTTTCTTGGCTTTCTTGTGCGGCATGGACAGATCGTGACATCAAGATGGGAGCCGTGCAGCACCATTTTGCACAGTCGACCAGCTATCGCGTGCCGTCCGATTGTGCACACTCCGGGGCCGAGCAGGGTTTTTTAACGCGTTAGACCGTCTGACAGGTGAACAAGCGTGACCCGCAGGAGCGCAGCGGTAAATCAATGCAGCAAGCCGACAGGATGGCTGGGCCGATTCACTTTGTGGCGAATGAATGCGAGCCATTCCAAGCTGACGGATTGGGGCTTAGCACAGATCTCGATCGAGAAGCACCACACGATCCTGGATGTGGGTTGCGGTGGAGGCAGGACCGTTAGCAAGTTGGCGGCGATCGCTACGCAGGGAAAAGTCTACGGCGTCGATTATTCCGACGAGAGCGTGGCCGCAACCAAAAGAACGAATGCACGATGGATGGATTTCGGCCGGGTGGAGATCCGGCAGGGCTCGGTTTCGCAGTTGCCGTTTCCGGACGCCATGTTCGATGTCGTCACGGCCGTGGAAACGCATTTCTGGTGGCCCAACTTGCCCGGTGACCTGCGCGAAGTCTTGCGAGTGATGAAGCCGGGTGGAACGCTGGTCCTGATTGCGGAAATCTATAAGGGAGCGAACACCGTGGCTGCAAAGCTGGCGGAAAAATGCGCGTCGCGGTCGGGCATGGCACTCCTGAGCGTTGATGAGCATCGCGAACTCTTCACGAACGCGGGTTACTCGGAGGTGCAGGTAATTGAGGAACGCAAAAAGGGATGGATTTTTGCCGTAGGCAGAAAGTTGAAAGCCAGACCCTGATAATACGGGCGGATGGGGAACGGAGCCGCTGCTGCGGTCTGTAACTATTTTGTGAGTTTCAGGATTTCGATGTTGCCGTTGGAGTTGGTGAGGGAGAGGGAGCAGGAGGCGTTGCCGATTTTTCCGGTGAGGGAATTGCCGCCGAGTTCGCCGGTGGCGGTGATGGGGAGGTCGGTGTTGATGCGGCCGAAGGAAGTGTGGGCGGTGACGGAGTAGCCGGCATTTTCCAGGAGGCGGACCTGGATGGAGGAGAAGGACGTTTTGGCGGAGATATTTTTGCAGGAGGCGGAGCGGGCGGCGGAGATGGAGACGGAGCCGTTCTGATTGTCGACGGTGATCTGTCCTTCGGCATCTTCTATGGAGACAGAGGCGAAGCTGGTTTTTGCGGAGACGTCGCCCTTGATGTTGCGAGCTTCCACGGAGCCGTTGGAATTTTCTACGGTGAGATTGCCGTTGATGTGCTGAGCTTCGACGGCGCCAAAACTGGTTTTGGTGAAGGTGTCGCCGTCGACGCCGGAAAGATGGATGCGGCCGTTGCCGGTAGTTGCGCGGGCGCCTTTGTGGAGGGCGCTGGCGTCGATGGAGCCGAAGGAAGTGTTGAGCTTGGCGTAGCCTTTGGCTTCGTGGACGGTGATGTTGCCATTGGAGTCCTGGACATCGACAGAGCCGCCGAGTTGATCGAGGGAGACTTCTCCGAAGGTGGTGTTTACCGCGACGTTGCCGGCGACGGAGCTGCCTTTGATGCGGCTGTTGGTGGCGGTGCAAGCGAGATTGCCGGAGATGTTGGAGAAGGTAATGGCGCCGAAGCTGCCGTTGAGCGTGGCGTGGCCTTGAATGTTGGAGATGTCGATGGCGCCGTTGTTGTCGTTGACGGTGAGGTTGCCGCGGATGGAGCGAGCGGTGACGGCGCCGAAGGAATTGCTGACGGTGGTTTCGGCGGCCTCCGAGATATCGACGGGACCATTGCCGCCGGAAATGGCGAGCGGGCCCTGGACGTTGTGAGCGGTGATGTTGCCGAAGCGATTGCGAATTTCGAGAGCGCCTTTGACGCTGGAGACATTGACGGAGCCGTTGCTGTTGGTAATGGAAGAGTTGCCGGAAGCGTTGGTAAGGTCGATGGCGCCGAAAGAATTAGTGAGTTTGGCGGGGCCAGAGTCGCGGAGAGTGAGCTGGCCGTTTTTATTGTCGATATCGGTTTTGGCGGAGATAGAGCTGACGTTGACGTTTCCGAAGGCGTTGCGGATGGTGACGGGGGAGTCGGAGGGAAGAGCGATGTCATAGTCGACGGAGTAGGAGACGCGGTGGTTGGTGGAGAACCACGTCTTGTCCGGGTATACGGTGCGAACCTGGATGCCTTGGGCGTTCTGTTCGACTTCGATGCGAATTTGATTGGCGTAGGAATCGGCTTCGGAGCGGGAAGCGAGTTGAACGCGGATGGTGGCGTGGATTTTGACTTCGCGGCCGGATTCGCCGTGGATTTTGACTTCGCCGAATTTGTGTTCGATTGCGAAGGAATGGCCGGCGGGGAGAGAAAGAGTTTTGTCGAAGTTGCGGGTGACTTCTTCCTGAGCGCTGGGAGCGTTGGCTGAGCGGGCAGCGCGGGCGGGGGCGGCGATGGCGGCGAGCAGGAGCAAGCCGGCGGAAGCGGCGGCTAGTGCGCGGGGAAAATGCACACCGTTGGTGTTGCGGTGTGGGTGGGCGGAACTCATCGCTGATCCTCCAGAATTTCTTCGAGGGTGTGCAGTTTTTCCTGATACATGGCGAGCAATTCGTAACGCAGGTGCGCGTTGGAGGAGTTGAGGCCCGCCTGGGTGCGCAGATCATCGATGGCGCTGTCGAGGAGCAGGAGTTTTTCCTTGTAGTTGGCGAGCAAAGGAGTAGCGGGAGCGTCGAGCTGAGGCTTGGCTTCTGCGGCAAGCTTGTCGATGGCTTCGATGTAAGCGGATTCGGTGCGCTCGACGTTGGCGAGAGCGCGGTTTTTGAGCAAGTGCGGATCGGAAGGGCGAGACGTGCGGACTTCGTAGCGGTAGAGCAAGCCACCGGAAACCGCGAAAAGAAGGATGAAGGCACTTGCGACGGCAGCTTGCCAGACGATTGGAAGAGGAATCCACGACCAGTTCCAGCGATGGAGGCGGCGCGCGTTGGCTTTCGCTTGCGCGGCTAGAGCGCGTTCGATGCGGGGCCAGAGAGCGGGAGCTTTGGTGTATTCGCGTATTTCCTGGGCGGCGACGCTGATGGATTTCCAGGCGCGGCGTTCTTCGGCGCATTCCTGGCAAGAAGCGGCGTGGGATTCGAGGGCGGCCCAATCGGCGGGGCTGCCGTCTTCGAAAATGCGATCGCGATCGTGGCAGGTGATATTCATGGCGTTCACCGGGGTCCTGCGGCGGAGCTGCGGGGCGGCTCGAGGGACTGGCGCAGATGGCGCTTGGCTTGAAAGAGCGTGTTTTTGGAGGCGGTCTCGGTGATTTCGAGCATGGCGGCGATTTCGGCGTGGTGGAAGCCTTCGACTTCATACAGGAGGAAGACGTCGCGCTGATGCTTGGTGAGGGCGGCGACGGCGCGTTCGAGAGCCATGCGGAGAGATGGATGGCTGCCGGGAGCGCGGGGTTCGGGGCGGGGCGAGTCGTCGGTTTCGCTTGGCTCGGTGGTGTGTTCTTTTTTGCGGAGGCGGCTGCGGCGGACGTCGTGGCACGTGTTGATGAGGATGCGGAAGGTCCAAGTGACGAAGCTGGATTGGCCGCGGAAGCCGGCGATGCTGCGCTGAATCTTGAGGAAGGTGTCCTGAACGGCGTCTTCGGCGTCGGCGGAAGTGCCGAGCAGATTGCGGGCGAGATTTTTCATGCGCGCGCCGTGGAGAGAGTACAGGCGTTCGTAGGCGGACAGGTCGCCGGATAGGCAAGCGGCGGCGAGCGCTGCGTCTTCAGTTCCCGGATTCGCGGCGGCCTGAGTGGCGTTGCCGGCGAGGTGCTGGGATGGTTCCACTCGCGTCCCCCGTTCGCGCTGCACGGCAGAGAGTTTAGACTGCCAGGGCAGCGCAAGCCCCATGGTGCCCATCACTTGCTCCATAGGCGAATAGACGATGGGGGAGGGGGAAAGGTCTGATAGCTGGGTCGCGCTCCAAACCATAGAAAACAAGATGCTAATCGAGCGGAGAAGCGTTGATTCAGGGTCGAACCGCCTGGAGAGTAGGAAGATCGAGATAGATCTTCTTGTGGAGCAGGCTGTTTTCGTCGTCGATGACGAGCTTGGAGACTGGTCCGGAATCGCTGAGGAGTAACAGGCGAAGGTTGCGTGAGCCGGGCGGAACGTCGAAGACGAGATTTGTGAAATAGGATTCGCCGGGGCGCAGTGGCTGGGTGAGCGGCGTTCCTGGATCGACGGCTGAGGAAGCGGCGGTGTGCCAGGGTTCGAAGCGGTGGCCGGTGTCATCGGCCAGATAGGGGCGGCGGGGGTTGGGAGCGAGGGGCGCGTCACCGCGGAATTTGGAGATGGAGTTGGGATCGAACCAGGTTTTGAGCTTAACGATGACAAAAACTCCCTTAGCCACAGTCGGCGCTGCTTCCGGGCCCAAGGTGAAAGCGGAATAGGAGCTTTGAACCGAATAGGCGATGTGGCAATCGACTTCACAAAAATATTTTTGATCTCCCACTGCGAGCGTTTTCTCCGGGCTAAGAAGCGAGACACCGAGGAGCAGCGCGAAGTAACCGACGAGGAGCGCGCCGAGGGTCGCGGCCGACGCCAGCGCCAGTATGGACGATTTACGCAGTGAGGCGTACAAGAGTACGACTGAGCCGACGATGACGAAGAACGCAGAACCGAGAAAAAGTAAAACTACGAAATGAGCGAAGTGTGGAGTTTCAGCCATGGGATACTCCTGTTCTCAACCCGCGAGTTCGGCGGGGAGGGCGCCACGGGTGCGTTCGCGGCGGTGGAATTCGTCGAGGGCGGAGCGGAGATCGGCGACGGTGAAATCCGGCCAGCGCTTGGCGAGGAAGACGAATTCGGCGAAGGCGCATTCCCACAGAAGGAAATCGGAGAGGCGCTGCTCGCCGCCGGTGCGGATGAGGAGATCAACATCGGTGGAGCTGCCGCGATGGACTTCGGAGAGGATCTGGCTGAAGGAATCGGCGGAGAGTTCGGTGACTTTGTAGAATTTGCAGGCGGCGTGAAAGATGGATGCGCGGGCGGAGTAGTCGATGGCCAGGCGGACGTTGAGACGCGTGCCGTGCGCGGTGATGGATTCGGCGTCGGCGATGACCTGGCGGAGCGTGGCGGGGATGCGGTCGCGGCGTCCGATGATGGTTAGGCGGATGCCTTGGTTGAGGCAGTGGGTGGTTTCGGCAAGAAGATATTCGTGGAGGAGGCGGAGGATGGCGTTGACTTCGGCGGGCGGGCGCTGCCAGTTGGCACTCGAGAGGGCGAAGAGCGTGAGGGTGTGAATGCCGAGGCGCGGCGCGGCTTCGATCAAGCTGCGGGCGGCTTCGGCTCCAGCGCGGTGGCCAGCGGAGCGCGGGAGGCCGCGGGAGGTGGCCCAGCGGCCGTTGCCATCGGAGATGATGGCGACGTGGAGGCGGGGTTCGAGAGCGGGTTCGGGTCGGATGGCGGGGATTTGGATTTGGCGTAACGAGATTTGTGGCATGGACATTGGTCTTTTCTCCGCCGCGGAGTTATTTATGTAGAGTACTCTGTATTGCAAAGCGCTAAGACAAAAAATTTTGCGGGTCAGGCTTCGCGGGTGGCGCGAATCAAGGCCTCCATGTGATTGAGATAGCGTTCGAGAGCGCGTTTTCCGGCGGCGGCGAGGCGGTATTCGGTTTTGGGCAAGCGGCCGTCGAAAGACTTAGTGCAAACTATGTAATCGGCTTCCTCGAGTTTGCGGGCGTGGACGCTGAGATTGCCGTCGGTGGTCTTGAGCAGCGCTTTGAGCTCGTTGAAGGTGAGCGAGCGGTTGACGGCTAGGGCGCTGACGATGCCGAGGCGGATGCGCTCGTGAATGAGGCGATCGAGGTCGGCAGGAACGGTTTCCGGCGAATGTCCGCGGACGGAACTGAGCGGCGCGGCGGATTCGCGGGCGCGGCGAACGCGTTCTTGAGCGGCAGTGGACGACTTGGCCATGCGAGTTGCTATTAGCCTCCGAAGCGCCGGGCGATCCAGGCACCGAAAATGATTTGCACGCCGCCAAAACCTGCGGCCATTAAAGCGTCGCCCCAGTTGGCGGTAGCGAAGAGCGCGACGGCTCCGAAAAGCATGATGCACAGGCCCATGAGGGGAACGATACGGACAGAAAAGGCGCCGCCGGTGACGATGGCGGTGCCGTAGAGGAGCAGCCAGAGGCCGGGGAGCGCGGCGATGGAGCCGGAGAGAAAGAGGGCGACGGTGAGCAGGCCGCCAACGATGATTGGTGGGGCGAAACTGAGCACGAATTTGCGGCCGGGGCCAGAGAAGAGCGCGGAGTTGGCGCGGTGGGCTTTGGTGGCGGCAGCGGGAGCGGCTATGGCTACGGCAACGAAAGCTTCAGCGAGCCAGACGGCGAGCCAGGCGCGGGGAGTGGCTTGACGATGAGCGAGCCAGGCGGCCGCTACGGCGGTGATGCCCATGGCGAGGCCGCCCCAACCGGGAACGGCGGTGAATTCCGCGGCGCGCTCCATAGTTTCGCGGATGTAGCGGAGATGGTCGGCGGCGCGAGCGTCGATGGGGATGGGCTCGTGGCGAGGAGAGCGAAGCGGACCAGGAGAAGCCATGAGACGAGGATAGCAGGAAGCGGGGCGTTGTCAAGTACTTTGTATTACAAAGTGCAGTGCGCGCGAGAGAGATCGATTTGCCGGGTTCAGGTCTTGGGGTAGCGGCCGCGGATGGCGTTCCAGCGGATCTGGAAGACGTCCAGGAACATCTGCACGCTGTCGTGCAGCATGTTGACTTTGGTGGCGGGGGAGTGCGACCAGCGGACGGGGATTTCGATGGAGCGAAGACCGTGGTGGCGGGCGAGGTAGAGGAGTTCGGGATCGAAGCCGAAGCGTTCGATGCGCTGCTGTTCGAAGAGAGTGCGGCAGCGCTCGCGGCGAAAGGCTTTGAAGCCGCACTGGGTGTCGACGAAGGGCAAACGGAGGATGAAGCGGACAATTTTGTTGAAGATGATGCCGGCAAATTCGCGGAAGAGGGATTCGTGGACTTCGATGAGGGAGCGGTCCATGGCGCGAGAGCCGATGGCGACGTCGTAACCGGACTCGAGGGCGACGATGAGCTTATCGGCCTCCTCGATGGGCGCGGAGAGATCGGCGTCGGTGAAAATCACGAATGGGCTGATGGCTTCGAGCATGCCGTGGCGGACGCTGAAGCCTTTGCCGCGATTGCTGCCGTTGCTGACGACGCGAAGAGACTGGAATCTGGCGGCGAAGGAGGCGGCGACTGCGGCGGTCTGGTCCGTGGAACCGTCATCGACGACGATCACTTCGGCGGGGCGGGTAGCGTCTTGCAGATATGCGGCGATTCTTTCCAGAGTGGCGGGGAGACGGAGCTCTTCGTTATACGAGGGGATGATGATGGAGAGCTTGGGCGAAGTGGGGCTAGTCATGGAAGTGGATCTCGCCAGCCGTGCCTGCCGATGAGGGGAACGAACTGGCACGGTTCCAGAGTGGTGGTATCGAAACGGTCGGCGTGCCTGACGACCAGAATTAGTTGCTGGTGCTCTGGCGGTCCGACGGGAAGAATGAGGCGGCCGGCTTCGGCGAGCTGATCGATAAGCGGTTGGGGAATCGCCGGGGCGGCGGCGGCGACCAGAATGGCGTCGAAAGGCGCGAACTCAGGGACGCCGAGGGTTCCATCTCCGCAGTGAACGTGGACGTTGGAAAAGCCAAGGCTGGCGAGGCGCTGGGTGGCAGCGAGAGCGAGATCCTGGCGGACTTCGATCGAGTACACGCTGGCGACGATGCGAGAAAGAACTGACGCCTGGTAGCCGCAACCGGTTCCGACATCGAGGACGCGGTCGGAAGGCTGCAAATGAAGAGCGGCGGACATGGCGGCGACGATGTAGGGCTGCGAAATGGTCTGGCCGGCGCCGATGGGCAGAGGGGCGTCGTCGTAGGCGCGGGCTTGCAGTGCTGCGGGTACGAATTCGTGGCGTGGGACTTGCTGCATGGCGCGGAGGACGAGCGGGTCGAAGACACCGCGGCGGCGAATCTGGAGTTCGACCATTTCCGCGCGGGCGGCGGCGAAGGCGTCTGGTACGACACCGCTTGGACCGCCTGAGAATGGATTGCCGGAATCCACTAACGGACACCTATCGATTCTCATTCGCCGGCGCTTCTCCGATGCGTCGAAAGAAATCACCAGAGATAATCACACTGGCGGGCCGGCTCGCAAGAAATTAGACGTGCACCGGAACGGGAGCGTGCTTCTGCCATGCGCCGGTTTCGAGGATTTCCGTCATCTGGGCGAGGGCGAAGTCGCACTCGTCTTCGCGATTGTAGAAATGTGGCGAGATGCGAACGCCTGCGTTGGGCCGGTAGTCGACGATGATTTCGCGGGAGAGAAGTTCGCGGCAAACCTCCGGGGCATGCGGGCAATCGATGGAGACGGTTCCAGCGCGTTCGGCGGGATTGTCGGGCGTGTTGACGCGCCAGCCTCGTGACTTCGCGTCTTCCATCAGCCGCGCGGTCATGCGCATGGATTTCGCGCGAATTGCGGTTATACCGACTTCATTCAGAATCTCGAGCCCTGGCTGACAGGCATAAAGCGCGGGAATGTGCGGCGTACCGTTCAAATAGCGGAAGGAGTCTTCTCTCTGTTCGATGGCGCCGATTTCAAACGCGAAAGGGCGTTGGTGCGCAGTCCAACCGGTCAAAGCGGGACGCAGCTTGGCGCGGAGGTCTTCGCGCACGTAGAGGTACGCGACTCCGGGACCGCCGCAAAGCCATTTGAGAACGCCGCCGACGGCGAAGTCTGCGCCCAGCGCACGGACATCGAGCGGGATCGTGCCCGCGGCTTGAAAAGCGTCGAGAACGACGTAGGCGCCTACGCGATGAGCCTTCTCGATAATCGCTTTCATATCGACGATGTAGGAGCTGCGGAAGAGCACCTGGGAGATGGGGACGAGCAGCGTGGTTTCGTCGATGGCGGCGAGAAGTTTTTCGAGATCGATCCGGACGCTGTCGGGCGTCTTGACGACTTCGACGCGGGCGCCGAAGCGTGTTTGCTCATGGTAGAAATATTGGATCGAGGGAAATTCGAGCTCGACCATGACGATTTTGTTGCGCGGGCCGCGAAAATCGAAGCAGGAAGTGATGACTGCCTGGGTTTGCGTGACGTTCTGATGCAGGGAGATTTCGCCGGGCGCGGCTCCGATCAGCGGCGCGATATGGTCGCCCACGCCGACGGCCATGTCCCACCAGCCTTCTTCCCAAGCGCGAACGCCGCGCTGCGCCCAGGAATCGGCGTAAGCGCGCATGCTGTCATAGACGCCGCGAGGCATGGCGCCGAGCGAGTTGCTGATCATGTAGGTGGTGCGGTCGAGTATGGGAAACTCGCTGCGCCACTTGAGCAATTCATCCATTGCGGGATTCTCCGCCGGCAGATTGTTGAGAACGAGACCTTCCCCAGACAAAGTAGCATACCGTTGCGAACGCCAGCCAGGGAAGGCCGGCGGTGAGGGTTATGCGAAAGCCGGGGACCCACCAAGTGGAAATCAGGACGGCGAGGACGGCGGCGAGGCCCAGCAGCGATACCCAAGGCCCGGACGGGCCGATGCGCAGATAAGGCTTTTGCGTTCTGCCGTGGTAGCGGCGGAAGGCCATATGCGTGAGCAGCGTCATGGACCAGGCGAAGAGCGCGCCGAAGGTGCTCAGGCCGACCATGAAAACGAACGCGGAGCCCTGGAAATAGCTGGAGAGTGCCAGCGCAATGAGCATTCCGGCTGCAGTGGCCACGACGGCTATGACCGGCATGCCCTTCTTGTTCAGGCGGCCCAACGGCTCAGGAGCATATCCGCCACGAGCGAGCGAAAACACCAGACGGGCGCCGAAATACAAGTTGGCCATGGCGCTGGAGAGGGCTGCGGTGAGCACGACAAGGTTCATGACGTGACTTGCCGCCGGGATTCCGGCGGTGCGAAATACGCGCACGAATGGGCTTTCGCCGAGCCCGATCTCCGTCCACGGCACGATGCCGACTACCAATGCGAGGCCCGCGACGTACGCCACAACAAGAATCAAAAGAGTCCTGCGCAGTGCACGTGGCACCGCAACTTTTGGATTGGCGGCTTCGCCGGCGGCGCTGCCAACGACTTCGATGCCGAAAAAACTGAAAAGCCCCATGACCACGCCGAGAGCTACGCCAGTCCAGCCATGCGGGAAGAATCCACCATGCGCGGTGTAGTTGGCCAAGCCGATACGCGGGAAGCCGATTCCGAGGAGCAGGGCTGAGCCCAGCAGCAGGAAGACAGCGATGGTCACAACTTTGGTGATCGAAAATCCGTTTTCGAATTTGCCGAAGTTGCCGACGCTGACGGTATTCAAATACAAGATCAGCGCGGAAAACAGCGCGATCCAGATCCACGCCGGCAGGCGCGGAAGCCAGGATTCGGATTCGCAATAGATGGAAGCGGCGACCACTTCGCTGCCTACCGCGGCCATCATGCACAGCCAATAAGTGAGGCGGACCGCGAAGCCGGCCCAGGGATTTAAGTACATTTCAGCGTACAGACCGAATGAGCCCGCCGCAGGATGAGCCGCGGCCATTTCCGCGAGCGCCAACATCATCGTGAGAGCAATGCCAGCGGCGCCGGCAAAACTTAGGATTACCGCGGGTCCGGCCAGCTTCACAGAGATGGCGCTGCCTAGAAAAATTCCGGTGCCGATGCAACTGCCGAGTCCGATCATGGCGAGTTGCCAGGGAGTTAGTTTGCGGTGCAGGCCGGCTTCGCGTTCGGGAAGGGCTTCGCGGTCGATTGTTTTCGCCGGTTGCGCTTCTGCCGGCAGGCTCGGTTGGTTCATCGGGCGGCATCGTAGCAGAGAGGCTGCACGCCTCCTAACGGATTGCGGACCTGCACTCAGGGACAGTTAGAGGAGCGAGCACGACTGTCCTTTGACGAATACAGCTGCATCTGGCAGGCCCTCTATCATTGGAAGTGTGGTGGAGACGCGAAAGATTCCGCCGCGGGAGAAGAAGTCATGAAGGCCGTCCTGGCGCTAATTATCATTTACGTAGGAACGTTTCTCGTCGCCATCCAAGGCGCTTCGCCGAATTCCGTGCAAGCGGCTCCGCAAAAGAATGCGGGGAGCCAAAGCGCCGCTTCGCCGGGCGCGGCTATCGATCCGGAGAAGGAAGCGGACATTCGTTCGTTGATGGAACTCGTTGGCGCGCGAGATATGGTGCAGGACGGCGTAAACAATTCCACGGAGCAGTATCGCGATAAGCTGCTGGCCACGGTGCCGAACAACGAAAAAGGCCAGGCATTCGTGAACGCTTTCGTCGATGCGTACCAGAAGAAGCTGGACCTCGATCAGATCACCGGGCAGCTCGTCAGCGTCTACGACAAGCATTTCACCGACGACGAAATCAAAAGCTTGCTGCAATTCTACGGCTCGCCGCTCGGACAAAAGGTCGCGACGGAGATGCCCAAGATTTCGCGCGAAATTCAGGTGCAGAGCCGCACCGCCGGAGCCAAAGCGGCGAAAGAGGCGTTGCAAGCGTTGAAAGAGCAGAATCCAGAAGTGGGACAGAGTGCGCGCCTGGGTCTGGGCCAGCGTCGGCCGCAACAGCGCGGACAAGCGCAGTCAGCGCAGCAAGCGCAAAGCCAGCCGGATGCGCAGCAACCCTGATCGCGGCGCTCCGGCCTACGGAAAGCGCTTCTTGATTTTCACGTCGATGCCGAAGGTGCCGTTCTGATCGCGCAAAGCTACGATCGAAACGCTGCGGGTCACGTTGTACTCCACCTGAATCACTTGTTGTTGCGTCGAACCCACGTTCGAGACGTAGGTGATCGTGAGATTGCGCGCGATTTGCTGCTCCACGGTTACGCGAGCGGCCGCGTTCTGCGAAGCGCCCGTTGAGCCCACGCCCGCCAGCCCCGGATCGATTCTAAGACGCGTGATGCCGAACAGCTTTTCGATGCGGCCGCCGACCTGGCTGGAGATCGCTTCGGAAAGCAGCGCCGTCGCTCCGGCGGAGGAGCCGGAAGTTCCGCCGGTGCGCGTTGCGGACTCCGTGCTGGTCTGCCCCATGGCCAGCAATGTGACGATATCGTTGGCCGGCAGCGGCGGATCGGAACGGTAGGCGAGCGTCAGCTTGCTGGAAGGGCCGTTGAAATTCAGCGTGATCTCGTATTGCTGCACGGTGGTGGTGGCTTCCACGTTCATCACCGGATCCAGGCGGAAGGGATTGGCAAAGTTGACGTCGCCCCGCGTCACGCGGTAGCGGTTGCCCGCGAAATACAAATCACCCGACAGAACGTGAATGTGGCCGAGCATGATGGGGTGCTCCCAGGTGCCGCGCACGCGAAGATTGGCTTCGGCGCGCAATTCGGCGTTAGGCCACTCCAAGCGAGCTTCTGGGGTCGAGCCGGCCTCGATGTCAAAGTGCAGATTGCGCAGGAATGGGGAGCTGGTGCTTGGGCCGTTGATCCCTTGCTTGGAGGAGACCAGCGAGGCCGCCACTTCCAGGCCGCCATTCAGTGTTACGCGCTCGACGATTACGCGGCCGGAAAGCACCGCCGACTGCGTGGTGCCTGCAAAACGCAGATTCCCTCCGACGAGCCAGCTCATTCCTTCGGGATAGCGGATGCGTACGCGGTCCGTGCGCAGGCTCACGTCGTAGCGCAGCAGGGTTTCCGCGTAATTCACGCCGCCCGAGAGGCGCAGCGTTCCGCCGCCGGCCTCCGCGCTCACATCGTTGAAAAACAGGCGTGAAGAATCGAAGATGATGTCTCCCTTGATCGCGTTCAGTCCGGTTGGGAAGTCCAGCGCTCGCGCTGACGCATTTTCGAGGTGCACTCTTCCGGTGATTCGCGGCTGTTCGATGGTGCCTTCGACCGAAGCGTTGATCTGCGCGGGACCGCGCACGTCAAAGTCCGGAAAGAATCCGCTGAGCAGCCGCAGGTCGACCGCGCCGTTGAGCCGCAGGCCTATGGTCCTGCGGCCGGTGAATCGAATGGCTCCTTCGACCTGCAGGTTGGTGTCTGCTCCCTTGAATTTTACGGTATCGATCTCCAGGCTCTGTTGCGACGAGCGGAAACGTACCGGCCCTTCGTTGACCAGCGCGACGTTGGCGTAGTTGAGGGCTAGCCGGGAGAAATTTGCGTCCACCACGATATTTCCCGGCTGTTTCAGCGATCCGTTCACGGAAATGTCGCCGTCGGCTACGCCATGCCCGCTGAACTTCTGCACGTGCAGCGCGGTCATCAGGAACGGATCGAGATCGATATTGCGAATCGAAATCTTCCCGGTAAGCGCATAGGGGTCGGCCAGCGCCAGCGTGAAACCGCCGGAAACGTCTCCTGTGGTCATCGCCGATTTTACTTCGAGACGCGCTGTGCGGCCATCGGACGTCAGGTTGCCGTCGAAGCTGCCGATAACGTCTTGCCCGATCCGGAGATCGACCACCCGGAACGTTCCATCGGCTTGCGGCGTTCGCACTGGGCCGTTTATCTTGGCCTTGAAACTGACCTGGCCGCCGATAGGCAACCGCCGCATCTGCAGCTTTTCGAAATTCTCCAGCGGAAGCGCCGCTCCCACCAATTCCGCGGTCAGATTTTGATCGCTGTACCGATAAGCGACCGAGCCGGTGATAATGCCAGCGCCTTGCCCGGCTTCCTTCCCTGGGGCGAAAAATCGCAACTCGGCGTTCGAGATTCTTGCTTCGTCGGGCATGACATTTAGTTGTCCGCGCAGCCGGTTGAAGCTGACTCCGTAGATGTCCCCCTCCGCCAGATCAAACAGCCCGGTGAAGCTTGGCTCGCTGCGCGTTCCATGCCCGTGAAATTGTCCGGTGATCTTTCCAGCCACCGGATAAGACTTCCCGGCGAGTGGTTGCAGGCTTTCAAGCGGGACTTGCTCCAGATTGATTTCAGCAGTCCATTGGTTCTCGGGCAGAAAGCTCCAGTCGGTCAGTTCGAGATCGGCTTCGATCGCCGCGTTCATTTCGCCGCGCTGCACCCGTCCGCGCTTGAAACTCAGCACCGCTGGCGAATAGGTGAGGTCCCCTTCCAGCGAGTCCAGCGCGACTCCGTCGTAGCGCACGTGCTCTCCACGCGTATGTCCCGCGAAAGTCGGCCGTCCGGATGCTCCCGTAATGCGCCCTTCCCAGCGCACGGCGCCGGAAAGAATCTTTCGTCCTTCCTCGGAACCCGCGGTCACGCCTTCGAGCTGATGAATGAAGTCTTTGTAGGTTTCGATAGCTGCAGTTTCAAATTTCAAATCAAGGTCGGTGTTATGCGGAGCGAGCACGCCGGAGACGCTGAGCCGCGAAGACGGCATTCCGAATTCCCCGGAGGGTATGGTCAGGACTCCAGTTTCGTCGCGGTAGCGAAGCTCGCAGTCCGCCGTCACCGGTTGGTGGCCAGGAAACGGCGTTTCGGGCGCGTCCCAGTGCATTTTGGCCGTGATTTCGAACTTGCTGAAGGCGTTGGTCCAGGTCTCCACCGCATCCGCGCTCAAGATCCCATCCCAGTGGAGTTCATCGATGGGAAATCCTTTGTGCTCCATAGCGGGAAATACCTGCGCTAGGCGGAAACCCTCCACGTGGGTCACCGCACGGAATTGCATCCCGGCGTACCGCAGCGTCACTTTCCCTTTCACGGTTCCGTTCATGGCGGCGGCGACAAAGTCCGGCAGTTCCAAGCCGTGTTCGTCCAGCCGGTAGCTAGCGTGGCTGATCAGTCCGCTGGCGTGAAACTCTTTGTAATAGAGCGCCAGATTCTGCGTGGAATAGCTTCCCGTTCCGCTGGCTTTCCCGTTGCCGAAAGCGCCCTCGCCGCGGATGTCCACGCGGCCCGTCGGGACCAGCGGCTCGCGGAGGATTTCTCGCACATCGAGCAGCTCCAGCCAGCCGCGATAGCGATAACTCAGCCGCGGATTTGCAAACCCATTCAATTCTCCCTGCAAATCGATGTGCGACCTGCCCACGCCGAACACGCCCTGCTCGAGCGTGAATCCTTCGCGCCACAGCGTAAATTTTGCCGCCACGCTAATCGGCAGCGGAATGTAGCGCAGCGCCGTGAAGCGCACCGCCTGCCAGTCCAGGTTTCCGATGTACAGCGGATGGTCCACCGCACCACCCGCGGTCAGCGCGAACTGCAGATCGCCGCCTTCGAGCGCCAGCGGCGTCTGGATGTCGTTGTACAAAAGCCAGCCGTCGGTGATGGCCACGTGCCTGGCGCGCAAGTCAAACAGCAGCTCCTGAAGCGGCTTTTGCGGCGCGCTTGGCCGCGCCGGCACGGGCACGTTCGTCGACCCATTGGCTTCGACGCGAATGTGGATGCGCGGCTTCTTCATGGTCAGTTCGTCCAGCGACACCTTGTGGCCCCAAAAGGAGTCCACGCGCAAGCCCGCCTCGATTTCCTCAATGGCGATCAGGGGTTCCGTGCCAGCAGGCTCCTTGCCGTGAATCACCAGACCTTTCAGAGTGGCGCGCAGCGACAACCAGCGAATCGACAGCGCTTCGATCTCCGTCTTACTTCCCGTGACCGCTTCAATTCGTCTGATAATTACCTGCTTGATCAGAGGATTTCCCGCTCCGCTCCCAAAAAACGCCAGCACCGCCAAAATCGCCAGCGTGACCAGCACCCACGGCGTGTGGATCACCCAGCTCCAGATCGGATGGCGGCCTGTGCGCTTCATTTCGCGTCCTCGGCCAGCAGTTTGTCCACGTGCAGGCGATCCCGGCTTTCCTTGATCCACTGTTCGGCTTGCGCGCTAATTCCTTTTTGTACCAGGAGTTCCTGAATCGCTTCGCGCGCGGCGTCCAGGGACGGCGGCTCCTGGCCGCGCTCTTTCGCGCGTGGCACCACCGACTCCTGGTAGACCTTCTCGATTTCCTGCGGATCGATCTGCACCACCGGGCGGAATCGCGAATCCAGGTAGCCGCTGAGCAAGAGCTGCGATGCAATCGTCGCGCGAATGTCCGCGTCGCTCAGCCCGCTTTCCTTCTTTCGCGCCTGGTATTCTTCCGGCGAACCGAACGCCCGCTTCAGCCGCTCCAGGCTGCCGTCGATTTCCGCATCGGAAGGCTGGGGAAAGTGCGCCGTGTTGGCTTCCGAGCGCACGATCCACTGATCGATCAGCCGGCCGAGAATCTGGTCGTCGCTTTCGGACTTGTCGTCGACAAATTTCTGGTAGCGGCTGAGCGTCTGCAATTCGCTCAGCAGAATCACGTCGTTTTCGACGCGCGCCACAATGCGGTCCAGCACTTCCTGTGCGCGCAGTTGTCCGCAGCTCGCCAGCGCCAGCACGCCCCCGAGCACGACCACGAACCCGCGATGCACGTCTCGCCGCATCAGAAGGACGACCCCAGATTGAAAAAGATTTGCAGCCGGGGCAGTTGCGTTCCCCGGAAGCACGCCGGCGTCGGATTCGGAATCGCCGTCGAACATGGCACCACGAAGAACGGCCGGTTCACCTGATAGCCCAGGTCAATCCGAATCGGCCCGACCGGCGTGGCGTAGCGCACTCCAAAGCCGACGGTGTGCGCAAAATAGTTCAGCTCATTGTTGCAATTTGCCGTGCACGTGGTGATCTGCGGCCCGGTCGGATTATTCGGATCCGGTATCAAGGCAAACGTCGGCCGCGGCAATGACGGGCGGAACGTGATCCGGCTGAGCCGGCTGTAAACGTTGCCCCCATCATAGAAAAATGCTCCGCCGAGCTGCGTGCCGAGGAACGGCAGCCGCATCGGGAAACGGAATTCCTGATTCAAAATCAGCAGCGCCTGACCGCCGACCGGGAAACCGGTGCTCGAATCGCGGGGCCCCGCCTGATTTAATGCAAATCCCCGCAGCGACGTTCCTCCTCCCGCAAAGAATCGCTCCGGCAGTGGAATGACCCTGGGCGGCGGTAGCGTGCTCGGCGGCGGGAAGGAGAGCGAAATCGTGTCGCGGTAGGGCACCAGAATTCCGAAGCGCAGCGACCGCGCGAAGCTGAATCTCCTCTTGATCGGATAGTAGGTGGAGTTTTGCAGAAAGAATCGCAAAAAGCTCGCGCTCGACCCAATCTTCGTATCTGCGTCGCTGATGTCCGCGCTGTTCAGCGCTCCCTTAGTGGCGTCCGCCGGATTGTCCCGCGAATCCCGGACCCAGGTCATTCCGAATTGCGAGACCAGCGTCGGCTGCTCAAATAGCGGCACTTCGTCTGGCGCAATGTGCGCGTTTAGATTGGATATCACCACTTTGCGGAACGAGTAGTGGTACAGCAGCGTGGTCAGCCGAGTGGCCTGGTCGGTGAGTTGCAACGAGCCTTCGTAGCGGTTGGCTTTGAACGTGTTGATGTCCTGCGTTCTCTCCGTGTACACCGAAGCTTGCAAGCTCAGGTGCGGATTCGCGAACGTGTTGGGGAACGAATATCCCAGCAGCGCGCGGTCTTCGATGGTGCTGCCCCGCAGCTTCAGAGACAGTGAATCGGCTCTGCCCGTCAGATTGTTCTTGGTGATTTCTAGGATGCCCCGCGGCGCTGCCTGCACTTGTCCGCCGGTTGGGTCGGTCGTACTCGCCAACCGCTGCACTTCGAACCCGCCGCCGTACGCCAGCGTGTATCTCTTGGCTTCTTCCACGAGCGCAACCACGTTCTTGTCCGGATCGGTCCCGTTCGGATTCTGCGGCTCGATGGTCACCCGGTTGAAAACCCCGAGGTTGTAGAGCCGCCGCTGCGATTCCACCACTTCGCCTTGCCGCAGCGGTGCTGCAGGCTGCACCTTCACTTCGCGCCGGATAACCGTGGTCCGCGTGTGCTTATAGCCGCTCAGGAAGATCTTTCGCACGCGGACCTGCGGGCCTTCCTGGATCTGGAAGACCACCTTTACAAAAGCCACCGGGATGGAATCTGAAGCTTTCGCGGAAGCCGCCACGGTCTCTGGCGGTACCGGTTCCGCCGTCGCGTTAAACGTCGCCTCCGGATATCCTTCGTTGTAGTACAACGCCAGAATGTTGTCGCGATCCATGGCCGCCCCAATGTCCGAATACGGCTGCCCCGGCGTCGATCCGATCACGTTCATCACTTCTTCTTCTTTGAACGAATGTACCCCTTCGATCGCAAGCGAAGCCACTCGCGTTTGCTTGCCTTCCTGTATCGCGAACTTGACCAACAGGTTCCCTTCGCGGCCTTGGTGCGCGTGATCCGTGATGGCCTCTACTTTCGCTTCCAGAAACCCGTTCGCTACGTAGAGATTCTTCATGGAGGCCGCGTCCGATTCCACCAGCCGCACGCTGAATCGTCCGCGCGATGCAAACGCCTTTCCGTAAATCTGCAACCGGCTCTGCAGCAAGTCTTTGCCGAAATAGTGATTCCCCTCGATCTCGATTCCGATCAACCGGTGCCGCACTCCCCGGTCGATTTTATAGGTGATCACTTCTTCGGTGCCCACCCCGGTGCTCTTCTTTTCGCCGGTCTGCTTTGTTTCCGTGGCGTACTCTACTTTCGCGTCGAAATAGCCATCGCGCTCCAGCCGGTCCTGAATATTCCTCTTACCTTCTTCCAGGAGATCCGGATCAATGGCGCGTTCCTGATAGATGGGGATCAGCCTCTTCAGCGTTCCATTGGAGAACTTAGCGCCGGTAACCACGACTCGCACGCGCGGGCCTTCCGCTGCTTCCAGGTCGATGGGAAGCACGTTCCCGCTGGCATCGTATTCGCCGCGCCGGATCACTGCGCGGGCCTCCAGCCGCCCCTTTTTGACGAGATATTTCCGGATGCGCTCCATGGCCGACTGTAAGCGCGCCGAGGTCACTTCCGTCCCCGGCCGCAGCCGCGACTTGCCCAGCAGTTCGCTGTCGGTATATTCCGTCTCGTTCTTCAGGTGGAGCGCGCCCACTCGCGCCCGCGGCCCCGGCTTAACGTGCACCACGATGTCCATCTGCCGCGTCTCCGCATGCGGCACCGTCTCCGCGGACACTCGCGCCTGGTACAATCCATCTTCCCGCAGCGCTTCCTTCAGCCGTTCCAGCGCCTCATCTAGCGACCCGCGCCGGTAGGTTTGCCCCAGCGTGATCTGCATTGCGGCCGCTGCCGACGTGTCGCTCGGCGGCGGTGTCAGCCCTTCCATCCTCACTTCGTTGAAGAAAAAGTTCTCCCGCGCCACGAAGTCCAGCCGCACTCCGCCTTCTACCGGTGCCACGACTGCTTCCAAGTCCGCGTAGTCGCCTGTCCGGTAAAGCGTCCGGAGCGCTTCCGCCACGGCCTGTTTGTCGAGCGGTTTCCCTGCTTGCACCGGCAAGTTGGCCGGCAATTCGCCCAACGCCTGCCCGTCTTTTCCCACCAGCCGGACTTCCATCACTTTGGGAGATGGCGGTTCCTGCGCCGCGGAGGGCGGCGGATTCTGTGCATGCGCGTGCGCTAAGGGCAAAAGAAGCGCGAAGACGGCGATCGCTCGCCGTCGCTTGGCTAAAACTCTTGTCATGCGTCTTTAGTTCAGACGAAGCCTAGCACAGCGGCGTTGCTCGGCTCCCGGACCTCGGCGCTATCATATAAACACGGTTGGGCTTACCTGTGTCTGCCCGCCGATGCTATCGTGCCGAGAGAGGGACGTCCCAGGATCGCGAGCTTGCTGCGGAACCGCGCTCGCCAACCCAGTAACCCGGACTGCTATTTGGACTACGCACACCAGGAAAAGTATTCGCGGCAAACGCTCTTTGCTCCGATCGGCCCCGAGGGCCAGCAGCGGCTGCTCGCCTCCAGCGCCGTGATTGTGGGCTGCGGTGCCATTGGCGCCGCCGCTTCCGCCTTGCTGGTCCGAGCGGGCCTCGGCCGGCTGTGCGTGCTCGATCGTGACTTTGTCGAGCCCTCTAATCTCCAGCGCCAGATGCTCTTTGACGAAGCCGACGCACGCGACGCTCTTCCCAAAGCCGTAGCCGCCCAGCGCAAGCTCCGCGCCATGAATTCCAGTGTTTCGGTCGAAGGCATCGTCGCCGACCTGGATTCGCGCAACGCCGAAGAACTCCTCACCGGTTTCGACCTCATCCTCGACGGCACCGACAATTTCGAGACGCGCTTCCTCGTCAACGATTTCGCCATAAGCTCCGGCAAACCCTGGATCTACGCTGCCGCCGTGGCCAGCTATGGCCTCACGATGGTCATTCAGCCCGGTCTGACTCCGTGTCTGGCCTGTCTCCTCGAATCCGAAGTCGGGCGCGGCCTCGAAGAAACCTGCGACACCGTCGGCGTTCTCGGCCCCATCGTCAATCTGATCGCCTCGCTCGAGGTTGCCGAAGCTCTCAAGCTTCTGACCGGCCGCGAAGCCGCTCTCCACGGTCGGCTGATTTCCTGCGATGTCTGGACCGGACGCTTCCAGTCCATTCGCGTGCCACGTAATCCCGCTTGCCGGGCTTGCGTTCGCCGCGATTTTACCTGGCTGGCCGGCGAAGCCCAGCCTCACGTTACCCTTTGCGGCCGCGATTCCGTGCAGATTCACGAACGCGCCCGTGCGCTGGACCTCGCTGCTCTCCGCTCGCGCCTGGCTCCGACCATCAGCGACCTCCGCAGCAACGATTTTCTGCTGCGCTTCCGCGTTGCCCCCTACGAAGTGACCGTTTTCGCCGATGGTCGCGCCGTCTTCAAAGGCACCACGGACCCTGCCGTAGCGCGCTCCCTGTACGCCCGCTACATCGGTTCCTGAATTTTTCGAGGATGGCCTTGCGGCTGGGCTGGCTGGGATTACCGCGGATTGCCGGAGCGCCCGAACGAACTGCGCATGTTCGAACGATCGATGTTCTCTCGCAGGTTCATCAGCGTCAGGAAGGTGCTCAGAATGCGTGCCTTCAGGTCATCCGTCAGGTGCAATCCGCTGGTGGCCACGCGCGCCAGTCGCTCGCCGTGTTCCGTAATGAAAAGCATGATCTCTTTTTGCCGCTCGTGCGCCGTGTTTCCCATCGCCGTTTCCCGGCGCATTTCCGCGCACCCCGCTTCCAGCGAGAGCGTAAAGTGCAGCACGCACAGCTTCTGCTCGGTGAGAGCCGCAGGCGCTTCGTTCTTGCATCCCGTAACTTTGCAGGCGGTAGCCATCGTAGGGGCAGAATTAATTAGGTAACATCCCGCTGCGAAAAGCCAGCAGTGTGTCCAGCCCCTGCCACCAATCCTGCATAGCCCTTTTCGGCATCGCCCGGACGCTCTTTTTGGAGTGCCGCAGGCCTCCCCCGGTTCTTGTTGCGGCCAAAGCGCGGTTTTTCCTTCTAGAGGAGCCCGGTCACAGTTTGTCGCTCGCAGCCATGCTGCGCTGCACCCCGCAAGGCGCGGCCGGCATCCAAAAATTGTTTGACACCGCCGGGCGTATCCATGTATAAAAATACATAGGACTGCATATTCGACGAAACCATGAATGCCGGCAAAACATTCCGCCACGGCCAGATCCTTCGCCTCGTCTCCGACGAGCGCATCGCCAACCAGGAAGACCTACGACGCCGCCTGGCCACCCGCAAACTCCGCGTCACCCAAGCCACGCTCTCGCGCGATTTGCAGGAACTTCGCCTGGTCAAGACCCACGACGGCTACAAGACCGCCAACGCCGCCACCGAGGAACCCGCCCCTTTGCCGCCGCTCACCCGCGCCCTCTCCGAATTCCTGTTGGACATTCGCCCCGCGGAAAATCTTCTCGTCCTCAAGACGCCTCCCAGCGGCGCGCAGCCTCTCGCCGCCGCCGTCGACGGCGCTAAATTCCCGGAAATCGCCGGAACCATCGCCGGCGACGACACCGTCCTGATCATCACCCCCAGCAAGAAAACCCGCGAATCCCTGCAAAAAAAGATTGAAGCCTTCTTGAAATGAGAGATCCTCACCAAGTCGCCGTTGTTGGTGTCACCGGATACTCCGGCTTCGAGCTGGCGCGTCTCCTTCTCCGCCATCCCGCCGTCAAGCATCCCGTTTTCTACGTTCGCGAGACCCACGGCGCCCGGTGCCTCGGCGAGCTTTTTCCGCAGCTCCGCGGCTCCGGCGAAGCTCCGCTCCGTCCTCTCTCCATCGACGCAATCACCTCCAGCGCCGCCGGCACCGCATTCCTCGCCACGCCGCACCAAGCTTCGGCCGAACTCGCCCCGCAGCTTCTTGCCGCGGGCTTGCGCGTCGTCGATCTCAGCGGCGCATTCCGCTTTCGCTCCGCGGACACTTTCACTTCCTGGTACAAGCTGCCCGCGCCGGACGCCGCCACCCTTTCGCAAGCCGCCTACGGCATTCCCGAGCTCTACGCCGAGCAAATCAAGTCCGCTCAGCTCGTCGCCAATCCCGGCTGCTACGCCACCAGCGTGATTCTGGCACTTCGTCCGCTCGCCGCTTTTCTCTGGATTGCCGCCGGCAGCACCGTCGTCTGCGACTGCAAATCCGGAGCCAGCGGCGCCGGCAAAGAGCCTCGCCGCGACCTGCAATTCGTCGAGCTCGACGAAAACTTCAAAGCCTACAATCTTTTTTCGCACCGCCACACGCCCGAAATCCTCGAGCACACCGGCATCCCCGAGTCCCAGCTTATCTTCAGCACTCATCTTCTGCCGCTGGCCCGCGGCATTCTTTCCACCATTTACGTCACGCTCGATCAGCCCCGCACCGCCGACTCCATCGAAGCGCTCTTTCGCACCTTCTACGCCGGCCGTCCCATGATTCGCCTGTGGCGCGCCGGTTCGCTTCCCGAACTGCAGCACGTCGCGCACACCAATTTCTGCGATATCGGCTTCGCCCTCGATCCATCCGGCCGCCGCCTCATTCTCGTTTCTTGCCTGGACAACCTCGGCAAAGGCGCCGCAGGCCAGGCCATCCAAAATTTCAACCACATGCTCGGCCTGGAGGAGCAAACCGCACTGCAATGAGAATCGTAATCAAATTCGCCGGAGCTTTACTCGAAGACGATGCCGTCATTCGTTCGCTCGCCCGCCAGGTCGCCGAGCTTGGCCGCGAGGGCCACGAAATCCTCGTCGTTCACGGCGGCGGCCGTCTTTTCACCGCCACTCTCAAACGCATGGGCATCGAAAGCCAGTTCGTCGGCGGCCTCCGTGTCACCGATGAGCAAACGCGCGACGCCGCCGTCATGGTCTTCGCCGGCTTGCTCAACAAAAAACTCGCCGCCGCTATTTCCGCCGAAGGCCAGCCCGCCATCGGCATTTCCGCCGCCGACGCGCAAGCCTTCCGCGCCGAGCCCATGGTCCACAATGAAATCGCAGGCAGCCTCGGCTACGTCGGCTACCTCACCGGCCTGAATCTTCCCTTCATCGAATCGCTCTGGCGCGAAAGCCTTCTCCCTGTCGCCCCATGCCTCGGCATCGGCTCAGACCATCAGCTTTACAACATCAACGCCGACCACATGGCCGCTGCCTGCGCCGAGTATCTCGCCGCCGATCAATTGATCTATCTCACCGACGTGGCCGGTGTGCTCGACGGCGAAAAAGTTCTCGCCGCTATCACTTGCCAAGAAATCGAGCGCCTCGTGCAATGCCACGTCGTTTCCGGCGGCATGATCCTCAAGCTCGAAGCCGCCAAGCGCGCCATCGAAGGCGGCGTCCGCGAAGTTCGCATCGTCGGCGGCGCGTCTCCGGACGCTTTGCTCCTGGCTTCGCACTCCGAGCCCGCCGCTGCGGACGCCAAGCCCGCGATTCCCGGCACGCGCGTCCTTCGCGAACCTCTTTCCACGGCGCACACAGCGCTCTCCGCGGCATGACCACGCCGCTCACAAGAAAACGGGCCCCGGTTCGCCCAGCCCGCGCCGGCAAACCAGCGGCGCCCAAGCGCGCGCAGGCAGACCCTCGCCTGCTCGACGCCCAGAAGTTTCTCCTGCCCACCTACAAGCGCCCCGACATTCTCTTTACCCACGGCCGCGGCTGCTACGTTTTCGATTCCAGAGGCAAGAAGTACCTCGATTTTCTCGGCGGCATCGCCGTCAACGCTCTTGGCCACGCGCATCCTCGCATCGTCAAAACCATTCGCCGCGAAGCCGCCCGCGGCATCCATCTCTCCAATCTTTTTCACAACGCTTTTCAAGGTCCGCTTGCCCGCAAACTCGCCGCATGGTCCGGCATGGACCGCGTCTTCTTCGCCAACAGTGGCACCGAAGCCATCGACGGCGCATTGAAGCTTGCGCGTCTTTGCGCCCACGCGCCCGATGAAACTCTAAACGCCGCTGCCCGCAAGCATCGCATCCTCGCGCTCGACAATTCTTTTCATGGCCGCACTTTCGGCGCGCTCAGCGTTACCTCCACCGAAAAATATCGCCTTCCTTTCTCTCCGGTCGTTCCCGGCGTCGAATTCGTGCGCTTCAACGACCTCACCGATCTCGAATCCAAATTCGACGATACCGTCTGCGCTATTCTCCTCGAAACTATCCAAGGCGAAGGCGGCATCCATGCGGTCAGCGAAGCCTTCTGGCATCGTGCTCGCGCCCTCGCCACCCAGCACGGCGCTCTTCTCATCGCCGACGAAATTCAGTGTGGCCTCGGCCGCACCGGCCGCTACTTCGCCTATCAAAAGTTTTCTTCCAAGCCGGATATCGTCGTCGTCGCCAAGCCTCTCGCCGCCGGCCTTCCGCTCGGCGCCATTCTCGCCAGTGAAGCCGTAGCCTCCCGCATTTCACCCGGCCTGCACGGCACCACGTTTGGGGGCGGCCCGCTTGTCTGTGCCGCCGCGCTCGAAACCCTGCAAATCATCGAAGACGAGAAGCTCCTCACCAACATTCGCGCGCGCAGCGAGGAATTGCGCACCGGTCTCGCCAAGCTTGCAACCAAATTCGATTTCATCCGCGAGATCCGCGGCGAAGGCTTGATCCTCGGCATCGAGCTTTCCGTCGAAGGCGGCCTTTTCGTCACCGAAGCTCTGAATCGCGGCTTGCTCATCAATTGCACTCACGATTTCACGCTGCGCTTTCTTCCTCCGTTTATAATCACTCGCGCGCAAGTCCGCGAATTTCTTCGCTTGCTCGAATCCGTTTTTGCTTCGGCCCCGAAATCAACTCCAGCTCTCGCCGTTTCCGCGGCATCGAGGTAGAACCGCATGACCACCAACGCACTCGTTGCTCCCATTTCACTTTCCAACGATCTCCTCACCGGCGCCGAATGGAGCCCCGCGCATACACGCGATCTCCTGCAGCTCTCCGCCGACGTCAAAGCTCGCCCGATCCGCTACGCTTCCACGCTCACCGGAAAATTCATCGCCCTCATTTTCGAAAAGCCGTCCCTTCGCACTCGCGTCACATTCGACGTGGGCATTCAAAGCATGGGCGGCCACGTCGTCTTTCTCGACCACACCCAGGCCCAGGCCAGCCTCGGCGCACGCGAATCCATCGCCGATGTCGCCCGCAATCTCGACCGCTGGGTCCAGGGCATCGTTGCCCGCGTCTACCAGCAAAAAGTTCTCGAAGATTTGGCGGCTCACGCGGACATTCCGGTCATCAACGCGCTCTCGGATAAATTCCATCCTTGCCAGGCACTCGCCGACTATTTCACGCTCACCGAAAGATTCGGCAATCTTCGCGGCTTCCAACTCGCGTACGTCGGCGATGGCAACAACGTCTGCCACTCGCTCATCTATCTGGCCGCGCGTCTCGGCGTGCACCTCCGCATCGCCACGCCGCCCGACTACGCCCCTCTTCCCGAAGTCGTCGCCGATTCCAAGCGCGTCGCCCGCGAAACCAAGGCCAAGATCGAACTCCTCACCGATCCACGCGAAGCCGTCTCCGGCGCGCAAGCTGTGTACACCGATTCCTGGACCAGCATGGGCTTCGAAGCTGAAAAAAAAACCCGCAACGCCATCTTCCAGCCTTATCAAGTCAACGCCGAACTCATGGCTCTCGCCGCTCCCGACGCCGTCTTCATGCACTGTCTTCCGGCGCACCGCGGCCTCGAAGTCACGCCTGAAATTCTCGACGGCCCGCAATCCGTCGTCCTCGACCAATCCGAAAATCGCATGTACGTGCAGAAAGCCATCCTGCATACTTTATTTTGATGAATTCCCGCACACACGCAGGCAATGCGACGTATTTCCCGGTAGGGGCGCAGCACTGCTGCGCCCCATCCCAGCAAGGTTTCAAAAATGCACATCGGCGCTCTCCTTCGCGGTTCATCCGCCCGACACAATCGCCGCCTATCGTCTTTGTAGTGGCGCAGCATGCTGCGCCAGCCTTTCCGGCTCTTAGCTGTCAACCGTGAACTATCGACTGTCAACTTCTCTCAACAAAGGAACCCCGTGAAACAACAACCCAAACCCAAGAAAGTCGTCCTGGCCTATTCCGGAGGTCTCGACACCTCCATCATCATTCCCTGGCTGAAAGAAAACTACGGCTGCGAAGTCATCGCCATGATCGGCGATGTCGGCCAGCAGGAAGACCTCGAAGCCGCCCGCAAAAAAGCTCTGGCCACCGGCGCCTCCTCCGTCTACGTCGAAGATCTCCGCGAAGAATTCATTCGCGAATACATCTGGCCCACCCTGCGCGCCGGCGCCATCTACGAACATACTTATCTCCTCGGCACCAGCATGGCGCGTCCCATTCTCGGCAAACGCCAAGCCGATCTCGCGATCCAGCTCGGCGCCGACGGCCTCTCCCACGGTTGCACCGGCAAAGGCAACGACCAGGTCCGCTTCGAGCTCGCCTATAAAGCCATCGCCCCCAATCTGCAAATCATCGCTCCGTGGCGCGAATGGGATATCGACTCCCGCGAAGACGCTATCGCTTACGCCGACAAACACAACATCCCCGTCGAGCAGAGCAAAAAAAATATCTACAGCCGCGACCGCAACATCTGGCACCTCAGCCACGAAGGCGGCGAACTCGAAGATCCCGCTAACGCGCCCAACGAAGCCATGTGGCAATGGGTCGTCTCTCCGGAAAAAGCTCCCGACCAAGCCGAAGAAGTCGAAATCGGCTTCGAGTCCGGCACGCCTATTTCCGTCAACGGCACAAGGCTTGGCCCTATCGATCTTCTCAACACGCTCAACGAAATCGCCGCAAAGCACGGCGTCGGCCGCACCGACCTCGTCGAAAATCGCCTCGTCGGCATGAAATCCCGCGGCGCTTACGAAACTCCCGGCGGCACGCTTCTCGTCAAAGCCCATCAGGAACTCGAGCGCCTCACCGTCGACCGCGAAACCGCGCACTTCCAGCAAGCTCTCGCCGTTCGTTACGCCGAAATCGTCTATTACGGCCTGTGGTTCTCCCCGCTTCGCCACGCTCTCGACGGCTTCTTCAACGTAGCCCAGGAACGCGTCACCGGTTCCGTCGGCCTCAAACTCTGGAAAGGCACCCTCAACGTTACTAGCCGCAAGTCGCCCTTCTCGCTCTATCGCGCCGATCTCGCCAGCTTCACCATGGGCCGCTACAACCCCAAAGACGCTGAAGGCTTCATCAATCTTTTCGCACTACCCGTAACCGTAAGGCCCAAAGCCAAAGCCAGCGCCGAATAAGACGTGTCATTCTGAGCGAAGCGAAGAATCTCTCTTCGATGTCGAAATCGAGCATCCAATGACGAACCGCAAAAACGACCGCCTCTGGGGCGCCCGCTTCGACCGCGAACCCAACGCGCGCTTCGACGCCTTCCAGCGCTCCTTTGCATTCGACCGCCGCCTGCTTCCCTACGAACTAGCAGTAGACCGCGCCTGGGCCAGAGCCCTCGTTGCAATCGACATCATCACCGCTAGCGAGTTGAACCGGTTGCTCGCCGCGCTCGATGCCATCGAACAGCACGCGCAATCCGATCCCGCCTGGCTCGAAAAATCAGGAGCCGACGCCGAAGACGTTCACCACTTCGTCGAACGCGAACTCGTCCGCGATCTCGGCGACCTCGGCCACAAACTCCACACCGGCCGCAGCCGCAACGAATTAGTCGCTACCGACTTCCGCCTCTTCGTAATCGACGCCGCCGCACAAAACCAGCAAGCCCTAAAAGCCCTGCTCATCGCCTTCCTCGTTCAAGCCAAAGCCAATCTCGGCGTCCCCATGGCCGGCATGACCCACATGCAACACGCCCAGCCCATTCTGCTCTCGCATTTCCTGCTCGCCCACGCAGAAGCGTTCCTTCGCGACATCACGCGCCTTGAAAACGCCGCCGCCACCGCCGACTCCTGCCCCATGGGCTCCGGCGCACTCGCCGGCAACAGTTTCGCCATCGACCGCCACGCCATCGCCAAGGAACTCGGCTTCTCCCGCATCACCGCCAACAGCCTCGACGCCGTAGGCGACCGCGACTTCGCCCTCGACTATCTTTTCGCTATCACTGGAATCGCCACCCATCTCTCCCGCCTAGCCGAAGACTTCGTCCTCTTCGCCTCCCAGGAATTCGGCTACGTCATCCTCCCCGAGGAATATTCCACCGGCAGCAGCCTCATGCCGCAAAAGAAAAATCCCGACGCCTGGGAACTCATTCGCGGCAAATCCGGCCGTATCACCGGCGCGCTCCTCGGCTTACTCACCACGCTCAAAGGCCTTCCCACCAGCTACCAGCGCGACTTGCAGGAAGACAAGGAAGCCCTCTTCGCCGCTCACGATCAAATCGCGGACATGCTCGCCGTCGCCGCCGGCGCCCTCGCCGCAATCAAATTCAACGCCGACCGCCTCCGCGCAGCAGCCAACAATCCCGCCCTGCTCGCCACCGAAGCCGCCGACTATCTCGTCCGCAAAGGCATTCCCTTTCGTCAGGCTCACGACATCGTCGGCAAAGTCCTCCGCGAAGCCGAAAAACGCAACGTCTCCTGGACCGCGCTCCCTCTCGACCTCCTCAAATCCATTTCGCCCGCCTTCGATTCCGATCTCGCCGCCAGCCTCACCCTCGATGCGGCCCTCGCTTCCAAAAAAGTTTCCGGCGGCACCGCTCTCGATTCTGTCCGCGCCGCCATCGCCGATTTAGAGACCCGCTTGAACAAAAAGGTCTCAACCACAGGAGCCAACCCATGAGCCAGACCGTCAGCACGCAAATCGCAACTCACTTACTCACTCTCGCATCGGTTGTGGAGGATCGGAGGTCCCTTCCGGAAACCGCGCGCTAATGCAACGGATCTTCCCGGCATGAAGCACGCTCTCTCCGAAGCAGCTCTCCCGCGCGGCTTTCGTTTCGCCGCCGTGGCCTGCGGCCTGAAAAAAACCGGCGCGCTCGATCTCGCCATCCTTTCGAGCGACCTGCCCGCGTCCGCAGCCGCCGTCTTCACCCAAAATCTCGTCGCCGCGGCTCCTGTGCTCATCTGCAAGCAGCATCTTCGCGCCTCGCAGGGCCACATGCGCGCCGTCGTCGTCAACGCCGGCAACGCCAACTGCGCCACCGGCCCGCAAGGCCACACCGCCGCCGAACGCACCGTCGCCGAAGCCGCCAAACGCCTCGGCTGCCCCGCTCAAGAAGTTTTTGTGTGTTCCACCGGAGTGATCGGCGTTCAGTTGCCAGTCGAAAAAATCCTGCGCGCTCTGCCCAAGCTTTCCCGCAACCGCCGCCCTTCCGCGCGCTCTTTCGCGGAAGTCTCGCTCGCCATCTGCACCACCGACACGCGCCCGAAAACCGCCGCCGCCTCGCTCAAAATGGCCGGCAAGCGCATCCATCTGGCCGGATGCGCCAAAGGCGCCGGCATGATTCATCCCAATATGGCCACCACGTTGGCGTTCGTCGTCACAGACGCCGCCATCGCTCCCGCACTTCTTCAGCGCACGCTGAAAAAAGTCACCGCCCGCACTTTCAACTCCATCAGCATCGACGGCGACACTTCCACCAACGACACGCTCCTCGTCCTCGCCAACGGCGCCGCCGGCGCTCCCGCAATCCGCAACGGAACCTCCGCGCACCGCGCCTTCACCGCCGCTCTCGAAGACGTCTGCCGCTCCCTCGCCCTGCAAATCGTCGCCGACGGCGAAGGCGCCCAGCGCGTCATCGAAATCGCAGTGCGCGGCGCAAAAACGGAAGCCGCCGCCCGCCGCATCGCCGAAACCATCGCCACTTCGCCGCTCGTAAAAACCGCCTTCGCCGGAGGCGATCCCAATTGGGGCCGCATCTTCGCCGCCTCTGGCCGCTCCGGCGTGCGCTTCGATCCCGCGCGAGTCGACATCACCATGGCCGGCATCCCGGTCCTTCGCCGTGGCCAGCCGCTGGATTTCAACGAGCGCGCCGCCAGCAATAAGCTCCTAGCCGAGCATGTCCCCATCGTCATGGACCTGCACGCCGGCAAATCCGCCGCCCGCTACTGGACCTGCGACCTGACCGCCGAATACGTCCGCATCAACGCGAGCTACCGGACGTAAATCAAACGGGCATGCGATCCGCAATGCGTTCAGCCAGCGCGCTAATCGTCCGCGAAGGATTCACTCCCAGCGGCCGCGGGATGATCGATCCGTCTGCCACGTACAAGTTCGGATAGCCGAACACTTCACCCGCGTGGTTCACCACTCCGTCGCTCGCTGCCGCGCCCATGTTGCACCCGCCCAGCGGATGCGGCGTAATCAGCTCGTGGGACACCAGCCACGTCGGCAAAGGAAACGGATGCCCGTCCGTAGCGTGCGCCAGCGCTTTGTGCCGCTCTTCGATCGCATCGAAAATCGGCCTCGAGTTCGCCAAATTCCAGTCCAGGTCCAGCTCTCCATCCGTCAGATGCAGCGTTCCATCCCCAGCATCCACGCCCTGCGCGAACCACGGCATGATGTGCTTGAACACGTCCAGATTCGCCGTCAGCATGGTCACGTGCTGGATCAACGACTGCATGTTGAACCCTTCGAGAAGATGCTTATAGTGCGGAGCTCTTCGCAAGTGAAGCATCACCGACTGAAAATATTTGTTCATCACGTTGGGAATGCCGCCGTCCTGAATCCAGTAAGTTTTACCGTCGTCGCTTCCGTCCAGATAGTCGATCACCGCTCCGATCGTCGTCCCCCGGTCCGGCCACAAAGTACGATGCAGATATAGCGCCGGAGTCAGAAAATCCCCATTGCTGCTCCAATGTCTCCCTAGAAACGGACTGATGTTCGGCAGCGTCTTGCTGACGTCTCGGCAGCGCAGCAGCAGCTCCGTCGAACCCATCGAACCCGCCGCCACAATCACGCGCGTCGCCGTAGTGGACCCCGCCACTCCGCCGCCATCTTTGAACTCCGTGTGCGATACCCGGTACCCTCCAGCAATCGGCTCGATGTTCGTAACCAAATGCAGCGGCCGGATTTCCGCGCCATTCTTCTCGGCGATAAATAAATAATTTTTGTCCAGCGTGTTTTTCGCGTCCGCCCGGCACCCGATATCGCATTCCCCCATCTGCGCGCAAGTTCCCTGTGTCGCCCCGTGTTTGTTCACGAACGTGCGGCTGTTCTTCAGGTCCGGCTCATCGTTGTAGTCGTACACCAGATTCTTGTCGAACGAAACCGCCAGATCCGCCGCACGAAAACGTTCCCCCTGCTTCAGATTCGTCGCCGCTTCCTGCATCAACCGCACTCGCGGACTCCACTGCTGCTCCGGCACTTTCTGGATGTCCAATACGTCCGCCACCGTCGCGAAATATTTTTGCAATCCCGCAAAAGTAATTTCCGCAGGCCATCCCGCGCGAAACACCGATTCCGGCGGCACCGCCGAAACGTTCGCGTAAATCAGCGATCCCCCGCCCACTCCCGCTCCCGCGATCACCGCCATCCCTTTGAAGCTCCGCAAATCCGTCCACCCGTGAAACTCTTCCGGATGCGAGTGGCTCCAGATCCACTCATCCGCCGGATCCCGCGGGTACGTATTCTTGTTCCACCTCTTCCCCCGCTCCAGCACCAGCACCCGCTTCTTCTTCTCCGCCAGGCGGCACGCCGTAATGGCTCCGCCAAACCCGCTGCCAATCACGATCACGTCAAAATCCATAGCACACCTCTATTTTTTCGGCTCAGGGAGCACCACCAGGCCAAGGAGGGAGAAGCCGCAGCCAAGGAGAAAGTATGGAAAGTAAAATATCACTTTCACTGGGAGTGTCAATTGCAACGCCGCCAACCTCATGGTAGGATATTCCTACCAGGACCAACCCATGGCCACGCGAACCGCTACCATCGAATACCTCACCACCACCAAAATCGGCGAAAAAGGCCAGCTCACCGTTCCCAAGGAATTCCGCGAGGATCTCGGCCTCGAAACCGGCGCTCCCTTCGCCGTGCTCCGCCTCGGCGACGGCCTCATTCTTCTCCCCGAGCAGCAGCGCTTTAATCAGCTCTGCGAGCAAATGACCGCGGCGCTAGCAGGCGCAGCCCTCACTCCGAAAGCGATTCTCGCCACCCTGCCGCAAGCCCGCGAACGCGTCTTCGAGCGACGCTACGGCAAACCCAATTCGCCGCGAAACTCCCCACGCCGTGCCAGCTCTCGCCGCGGCAAGTGACCCCTCGCCCCAAAATCCGCCTCTTCCTGGACTCCAACGTCCTAACCGCCGGCATGATCTCGCCATTCGGCCTCGACAAAGCCGTCCTCTCTCTCTGCGCCGCCCGCGTCTGCAAACTGCTCCTGGCCCAAATCGTCCGCGATGAAGTCGAGGACAATCTCCTGCTCCACGCCCAACGCCTCCCGGCCGCCGAAGCAGATAAGCTCCTCGACCACTACCACGCCCTCCTCAAACTCACCGCCCCCCAAATCATTCCCTATCCCCCCGCCACTCTCGTCTTCGCCAGCCGCCACCTTATTCGCCACGCCGCCGACGTTCCCGTCCTACTCTCCGCCATCGCCTCGCAACCCGATTGGCTCCTCACCCACAACACCAAGCACTTCACCCAGCTCGTAGCCCACCGCTCCAACCTCCGCATCGCCACCCCAAAACTCTTCTTCCGCACCCTCTCCTCCCTTTTCTGTGAGCCATCCCGAAAATAGCGATCACATCACGCTGTCGTATCAGCCCCGCCCACAAAAAATATTTGACTTGACCATTGCGCGATTCCTGCCCTACCCTCCGGCAGTCCCGTTTCTTCCCCTCATCCCTTATAACACCGGCCCCGCTGTTATTCCCGATTCGATGTTAAACAAGGAGACTGCTCCCATGCCCTTCTCCAGCAAGACAGCTTCTCGGTCCTTTTCCTTCGGACTCTTCCTCCTTGCCTTCCTCTTCTCCGCCTGGAATATCCCTCTAAAGTCCGGACCGCCCGCTTTAGCCGCCGCGCCGCACTCGCCCAACGCCTCCCCCGCGGCTAGCGCACAACTCCTCGCAGCCTACGCTAGGCTTCCTCTCAGCTTCGAAGTCAACCGCGGCCAGGCTGGCTCCGATATCCAGTTCCTGTCCCGTGGCCACGGGCTCGCCATATTCCTCGATTCCAGCGGCGCCGCTTTCCTGACCGGTCGAAAAGATTCGCCGTCCCCGTCCCTTCTCTCGCTTCTCTCCGCCTCATCGGCGGAGCAACCCGCGCCGAGCGGCCTCTCAGCCAACGACTCCTTCAATTTGCTTCGCCTGTCCCTCCTTGGCGCTCGTCCCGGCTCGCAAGGCGTCGGTATCAGTCCCTTGCCCGGCAAAGCCAACTACTTCATCGGCGATGATCCGAAAAACTGGCACACCAATCTCGATACCTACGCCAAAGTCAAATTTGCAAGCGTTTATCCGGGAATCGACCTGCTCTACTACGGTAACCAGCAGCGTCTCGAATACGACTTCATCGTCGCTCCTGGTTCCAGCCCCAGCCAGATTCAGTTCGCTCTCGAAGGCGCCGATCGCGTGCGCATTGATTCAGCCACCGGAGATCTCGTTTTGCTTTCTGGAAACGACGAAATCCGCTTTCAGAAGCCCTTGATCTATCAATTCAATCAGAACGATCCTGCCGCCGGCGCTGCGGCCAAGCATCTCATCGATGGCAACTACACTCTCGAAGCCGGCAACCATATCGCCTTCAACGTCTCCCCGTACGATTCTTCGAAGCCTCTGGTCATCGATCCGGTCCTCAGCTTCTTTACCTACCTCGGCGGCATGCTCCCCGATGTAGCCCTTCACGTTGCCGCCGACGCCACCGGTGTCTACGTCACCGGCGCCACCCTCTCCCCCGACTTTCCGCACTCCGCCTCGGCCTTCATCACCTCACTGAAAGTAGGCATGTGCGGGCCGCCGGCCATCAACACCTCGTTTCCCTGCCCCGATGTCTTCGTCACCAAGCTCAAACCCGACGGCACCGGCATCCTCTATTCCACTTATCTCGGCGGAACCCGCTCCGATATCGGCCTTGGCATCGCCGTGGATTCTAGTCAACAGGCCTACATCGTCGGCGAAACCGAATCCTTCGATTTCCCGACCACCACCAGCGGTTTCCAAAGCTCCGCTCCTTCCACCACCCAGCTCGCCCGCGCGTTCTTGACCAAGCTCAATTCCAGCGGCTCCCAGCTTCTGTACTCCACTTTCTTGGGCGGAACTTTGGGAAGCCGCGGCGTCGGCAACGATCCGGTGAACGACACAGGTGCGACTGCTGTTGCCGTCGACGGCGCAGGACATGCCTACCTCTCCGGCTACACGCGCTCCAATTCGCTCCCTACTACGCCCGGCGTCGTGCAACACAACCCTGGCGGAAACTCCGGCGCCGGCGGCATTCAGTGCCACTCGATAGGTAGCGGCAGGGTCATTCCGTGCTCTGATGGCTTCGTTGCAAAATTCGATACCACGGCCTCCGGCAATGGTTCCCTCATTTACGCTACGTATCTTGGCGGCAGCTACTATGACGCTGCCACCGGTATCGCCATCGATTCGGATGGCAACGCCTACGTCACCGGTGCCACTCTGTCCGACGACTTTCCGGTCGTCGTCACAGCCTTCCAGCCCTCCCGCAAGCCGGGCCGCTGCGGCCCCACCGTCGGTACTGGCGGCGGTCACGTCTGCGCTTCCGCCTTCATTTCTAAGCTCGATACCGTCGCCGCTACCCTTGTCTATTCCTCCTACCTCGGCGGAGGCGCCGGCGACTCTGCCGCTCTCGGCATCGCCATCGATCCATCGAAAAACGTGTACATTACCGGGTTAACCAATGCCTCGGATTTCCCGGCTACCGGCGGTGTCGTCCAGCACGCTCTAGCCACTGCCGCACCTTCTCCTTGCTCTCTCGCCGGAAAAACGATCACTTGCCCAGACGCTTTCGCCGCCAAGATCAGTTCTACCGGCACGTTGTCCTACGCCACCTTTCTCGGCGGCACCGCCGTTGACGTTGGTATAGGTATCGCCGTCGACTCCAGCGGCAACGCTTATATCGCGGGTCTGACCAACTCCGCCAATTTCCCCACCGCCTCGCCCGTGCAAACCGCCTTCGGCGGTGGCAACTGCCCCATCCGCATCGCCGGCGTATCTACTAATTTCCCTTGTCCAGATGCCTTTATCACCAAGCTCGATCCCGCCGGCGCCAGCCTCCTCTATTCCTCCTACATCGGAGGCACCAACGTGGACTTTGCCACCAGCGTCGCCCTCGACACTTCCAACAACCTCTACGTCACCGGAGGCACCTTCTCGGCCGGCCTGGCGACCCAGGGCGTGTTTCAGTCGATGATCGGTTCCAAAGGCGATGCCTTCGTCTTCAAAATCGCCGCGCCAGTTGCCAGGCCGCCCTTCATACTTCAGCCTGACGCCAACAATGGGTCCACCTCCGCAACCGTCAAAGCCGGTCGAACCGCCACCTACAACCTTCAAGTCACTCCCGCCAACGGCTTCGTCGGCTCCATAACCTTCACTTGCGCCGGCGCTCCTCCCCACGCCGCCTGCAACCCTCCCGGCACCGTCAACGTCAACGGAGCCGCTCCGGTTCCTTTCACGGTTACCGTCAACACCATGGCCGCGTCAGCCGTGCCTCCAGTCTTTAGGCGCATCCCGGGAACTCCCCGAAGCGTCCCTGTTTGGCCCCTGGCCTTCCTGACCTTTGCGCTCCTGCTTCTCGCCGCCAGAAAACGTCTCGGCCTCACGCGTACTCCTTTGCTGTGGGCCGTCGCCCTCTTTTTCGCCACCCTGCCTCTCCTCGCAGGCTGCGGCAACAATAGCGGCGGTATCACCAACACTGGTACGCCTCTCGGCACTTCCACCCTCATCCTTACCGGCACCTCCGGCGCCACCATGCAGAGCATCAATCTATCTCTCACCGTCCAATGAAGTGCCTGGGTTGCCGCTTAACTCGTAGGCGAATTCGTCCGCATCAATGCCTCCCACCGCACTTAATGCTGCTCGTGTAGAGCACCATTTCTTGGCCTGAGCTTCACAGGCATCGTGCCCGTCTTCTCCTCGCCGTAAAACTGCGCCGGCTGTAGCGGCGGGCTTCAACCCGTCCGCCGCGAGCGCAGCGAGCACTGCGCGTTTTCTATGCAATGAAATCTCTCTCCACGCTCACGGGGCCAACTCCCGGTCGTTCCACTCCTGCTGCGAACGCGAACTCATCGTGTTATCCTTACTCAGTAGATAAGCACCAGTAAACATCGAAGGCCCTTTGAAACCAACGTCAGACAAGGAGTTCATTCTCGGTTCCCTGGCCGCCATCGCCAGCGGCGCGGGCCGCACTCCGTCGCGATCCGAATTCATCTCCCTCTCAGGAATCTCCGAGCATCAAGTCACGCAATTCTTCCCTACCTGGAATGATGCGGTTAAAGCTGCCGGACTCCCGCCTCACACGCTGAATGAACGCCTCGAAGATCGCGAACTCCTCGAGGATTGGGCATCTGCAGTTCGTAAGAATCGCAAACCACCCGCTCGCCGCACTTATCTCCACCTCGGGAAATTCGACCACCGCACCTTCGAGCGCCGCTTCGGCCCTTGGTCGAAACTTCCCGAAGTTTTTCGCAACTTTGCCCAGGGCAAACCGGAATGGGCTGATGTCGTAGCTCTTCTCCCTGCTCCAACGTCGCCCAAGCGAGTGCCAGACTCCGCGCTAACCCCCGTGCCAGGGGCCGCCGCCACAAGCCCCGCAGTAGCACAGGCACTCCTGCCTGTGCGGTTTTCGCAGTCCAGCAAAAGCGGCCCGTCTCTGCAGCCATCTCCCTCTTCCACCCCGCCCGCCAAACTTCGCCATCCACCGTTGCACGGCCGCCCCAGCTATGGCCAGCCCATGGACTTCCGTGGCCTCCGCCACGAACCCGTCAACGAACAAGGCGTTGTCCTCCTCTTCGGCATGGTGGCAAAAGAGCTGGGCTACATCGTCGAAGCCGTGCAATCCGGTTTTCCCGATTGCGAAGCCAAGCGCCAGATCGCTCCCCACCGCTGGCAGCGCGTCCACATCGAATTCGAATTTGAATCCCGCAATTTCCGCGACCACGGCCACCCCACCACCGGCTGCGACATCATCGTCTGCTGGCGCCATAACTGGCCAGCCTGCCCTCCTCACATCGAAATCCTAGAACTCTCCTCCCTCCTCAAATCTTTGCCAAAGTCCGACCACGGCGGCTAGCCGTGACACCGGTCATCGCGATAAAGCATCAACCCCGCGTCCTGACGCTAAACCACGAACCCGTCATCCTGAGGCACAAAGACTTCGTTCATGCGGGAAGCAAAAAGCAAACGTTGTCATCCTGAGACAGAGAGAGTTGTTCACGTGGAGAGCAAAAAAGCAAAACGTTGTCATCCTGAGGGCGGTTTTTGCCCGAAGGATCTCTCCTGCCTTTTCGTTCCTCTTGGAGAACAAGAAAACCAGCGATGTCATCCCGAGGCAGGAAGAGTTCGTTCATGCGGGGAGCAAAAACAAACCGCTGTCATC
>Ga0209736_1000030_pt1 | contig 54854 bp, 55 predicted proteins | sample BlaSpr_A8_Ref_M3_FD_187992 | JGI IMG/M metagenome (GOLD analysis project Ga0209736, IMG submission 187992) | Forest soil microbial communities from Thunder Bay, Ontario, Canada - Black Spruce, Ontario site 2_A8_Ref_M3 (SPAdes) (version 2) | ecosystem: Environmental > Terrestrial > Soil > Boreal...
CCGCTCAAACCGCTGTTTCCTTGCCGGATCTGCCGACATTTCTCTCGCCAAAATCTTGATCGCTACATCCCGTCCCAGCCGCGTGTCCCGTGCCCGATATAAATCGTTCAGCACCTCTGCGAGGCTTGCGCCATTGGCCATCATCTCCAGCGTTTGCTGCTCCGCGGCTAACAGGGATTCCGCCAGCGATGCGGTTCTCATATTCGGGCCTTCTTTAGACTCAGAGTCGACCGGCTGCACCACGCCCCAGGCGTGACCGAGTCGTATTTTGTGATCCGGCTTACGGCCCGTTCGTCATAAGGATACGCTTCACGAACGGCACATGCCATTGGGGCGCCCAATCTCATTCGATGATCAACCTGTGATTCTAGACACCACACGAGTATCCAGGACGCCAGCAGCCGCCCTTCCTGACGAGACACCGACTTAACGTTACTGACCTTCATGGCCGAATATCCCTCCTCAGGGTTAGCTGGGTCGCGGGTTGAACTGGGAACAGAGCGCGAAAGTTTTCTCCAAGTGCTCGATGAAAATGCGAACTTTGGTGGACAGCCTGCGGCTGGCGGGCCGTACGGCAAGGATAGGCACGGTTCGCTCAAAGGCAGTCAGAAGACGGATGACAGTGCCTTCTCTGAGTTCTGCGGCGAAGAGCCACGCTGGCGCCTGGGCAATCCCCAGATGTTCAAGGACACCCATCCGCATCTGTTCAATATCGCTGGTTCGAAAGACTCCTGTGGGGATAACACGCTTCGCGTTCTGTCCAGAGCCAAAGCTCAACGGCTGTACGGAGCCCCGCTCGATAAAGACGACCGATCGAAAGTGTGTGAGTTCTTCCGGGGATTCCGGTGCACCAAAGCGCGTGAGGAATTGAGGAGTGGCGACGAGAATGGTCATCGTCTGCGCGAATCTTCGCGCAACGAGAGTCGAGTCTGGAAGATCACCTGAGTGGATAGCTAAATCAAAGCCGTCTTCGATGATCGTTGTCGGGCTCTCCGATGCCGCCATCTCAACTGCCATATCGGGGTAAGCAGCAAAAAAGGCAGGCAGCTTTGACACCATGTGGAGGCGAGCAAACGTGGGAGCAACGGTCACACGAATGAGGCCTTTCGGTGCAGTTTGGGCTCGACCGATTCGTGAAGTCGCGTTTTCAAAGTCGTCGAGAATGCGCAAAGAAGACTCGTAAAATTCGCGGCCTGCCTCGGTCAGTGCGATGGAACGAGAGGTGCGGTGAATGAGTTCGGTGCCGAGTTCATCTTCAAGGCCGGAGATCTGTTTGCTCACAGCGGGTTGACCAATTCCACGCTCCTTCGCGACAGCGGAGAAGCTCCCTTTTTCAATTACTCGGACGAACATCTGCATTGCATCGAATTTGTCCACAGCTGCCTCCCTATTCCTCTATGGAATGGATTCTAAGCGAGATCTCTGCGTTATGCATTCCTATTGGGAATAGCTGGCATTCTCCAGAGTGCTAAATCTGTTTGCAGGAATCACACATCAGATAGGAGGTCTAAGGACTGCGAGCGAGATACCAGTCAGTTGAATCGGCGGAGCGGTGAATCGTTCACAGAAAAGTCTAGGAGGTCACATGTCTAAGTTAACCGAAAAAGTGGCACTCGTTACCGGCGGTTCGCGGGGCATTGGCGCAGCGATCGCGAAACGTCTGGCCGCGGATGGAGCGAGCGTGGCCATCACGTTCGCGAAGGACGCCAGCGCGGCTTCAGCCGTGGTCAAAGCGATTGAACGCGATGGCGGAAAGGCTATCGCAATTCGGGCGGACGCCGCCGATGCCGACGCGGTTAAAGCCGCGGTCGAAAAGACGTTCGCAACCTACGGTCGACTGGATGTGCTGGTGAACAACGCCGGCACAGCCATTCCAAAACCGTTCGAGGAGGCGACGCTGGAAGAGATGGATCGCGTCCTCGACATCAACGTCCGCGGCGCATTCGTCGCGACGCAGGCCGCGCTGAAGCACATGAAGAGCGGCGGTCGCGTCATCATGATCGGTTCGGCCGTGGGTGAGCGTGTTGCGGCGCCCGGGCTTGTGCCATACGCGGGCACGAAGGGAGCCGTCAAGATGTTCACTCAGGCGCTGGCCCGAGAGATCGGGAGCCGGGGCATCACGGTCAACAACGTGCAGCCTGGTCCGATCGACACGGAATTGAATCCCGCCGCGGGCGACTGGGCGGTGCCACAGAAGGCAGCCACAGCACTCGACCGTTACGGGCGCGTCGATGAAATCGCCTCGATGGTGGCGTTCGTCGCCGGTCCGGAGTCCTCGTACATTACCGGGGCGAATCTTACGGTGGATGGCGGAATGAATGCCTGAACCAAGGCACACGAAGTTACGTTGAAAATGTCGGCGAAATTTCTACGGGCCAGTGATGATCAACGCGCAATACATATCAAGTAGAGGAGGGAGTCCGATGGCTAACGTGGTGAAGAAACATAGCATCTCTTTTGAGCTAGCACAGAAAATGGTGGATGCAGCCGTGGCAAAAGCCAGAGAAATTGGCGTCAGCGAGAACGTAGCGATTCTCGATGACGGGGGCAATCTCAAGGCCTTTGGCCGGATGGATGGGGCCCCGCTCCCCACCATTGAGATGGCGCTGAATAAAGCCTACACGGCTCTGTTCGGCATCTCCACTCAGGAGTTTTTCAACTTTATCAAAAGCGACCCGTCGCTTTTGGCCGGCATCCCCACGCTTGCGCGTATGGCGGCGTGGGGTGGGGGGTTTCCCATTAAGGTGGACGGAGAAATTGTCGGGGCGATCGGGCTGAGCGGGGCGCCCACCGTGCAGAACGACGTCGATTGCGCGAGAGCGGCCCTGGCGCTCGTACAATAGATCCCCCAAATTGGAATCGAGGAATCGCGCTGATGACTTCATTTCGTTCAATTGAAGATCGGGTTCGAGCAATCGCGGAATTAGCTTACTACCTCTGGCGAGAGCGGGGTTGTCCTAACGGTTCGCCAGAAGAGGATTGGTATAACGCTGAACTCATTATTGATCGAGACTCCTCCTTCCCTGATTCGGGAGTTGTCTCCTATGGACATCGCATCAGGTGAACGCGCGACCGGAGGCTCTTGCAACAGTGGGGGTAAAAGTGGTTCAGCACAACAAAACGGCACTGGTGACCGGGGCCTCCCGTGGGATTGGACGAGCCACTGCGTTGGCGCTTGCTGAGACGGGTGCACATGTATTGGTTCACTACGGCCGCTCTGCGCACGAAGCGGAATCTCTCGTCTCCCAGATCCAAACGAAGGGGAAACGCGCAAACGCAATCTCGGCGGATCTAGGACCTCCGAACGGCGCGGCGCTGCCAGCCGAACAGGTGCGCTCAATGGTCGGCGATCGATTGGATGTGCTTGTGCTCAACGCCGGAATCAGCAAGGCGGCACGCATCGCGGATTATACGGTAGAGGATTTTGACAATCTTTTTGCAACGAATGTGCGAAGTCCGTTTTTCCTAGTGCAGCAACTCCTGCCCATCCTGGGTGAAGGTTCGAACATTATTGTCATCTCTTCCCTCGGCGCCCGTGCGGTAGCTGGCAAACCCGGTTTGGATAACCCTTCGCTGCTCGCCTATGGTGCGACCAAGGGAGCGCTAGAGACCCTTGTCAAAAACTGGGCTGCCATTCTTGGGCCCCGCGGTATCCGGGTGAATGCAGTCGCGCCCGGTGTAATCGATACGGACATGTCGAACTTCACTAAAACTGAAGCAGGCCGTGAGGCTGCTCTTGGGATGCAAGCCCTAAAGCGAATCGGTAAGCCGGAAGACGTCGCGGATGTAATCGTGTTCTTGGCTTCGGACAAGGCGCGCTGGATCACCGGTGCAAGTGTCCCTGTGGACGATGGATCAAAGCTTTAGGAGGAGGCTGAACCGCATGAGAACGGACATTGTAGCTGGAGCAGTATTTCCCGATTATGAGCTGACCGATCAGGCGGGCAAACGTCGGAAGCTTTCCGATCTACAGGGGCCAGATCCTATGATCCTGGTGCTTAGCCGGGGAGGATTCTGCCCGAAGGATCGGCGCCAGGCCGAAGGTCTGGTCCAACTTCACCACGAGATGGAAGTCGGTTATTCCAGGCTCGTCACCATCAGTACCGGCAACATGCTTCTGACGAATGAGTACCGCGACGGCGTCGGGGCTCATTGGACCTTTTTATCCGACCCGGCCCGAAAGGTTCAGAAAGATCTCGACATCGCTGAATACACCGACCCCGAGCACAATCCGATGATCCCGCATGTCATCGTCCTCGAACCTGGTCTCGTTATATTCAAAATCTATAATGGCTACTGGTTTTTTGGCCGACCGACCATCGAAGAGCTTCGGCAAGACTTGCGTGCTGTGTTAAAGAAATGCCGTCCGGACTGGGACATCAGCAAGCCGGAACTGAAAGCCGCTTGGGAACGCGGTGAACATGACGGCTTTTATCCCTATGGCAAGACCTACGGGCAGGTGTTTCGAGAGCAAGAATAAACGGCGATAGGGCTCCTGTTGCTCTCCGCAGAGTCGTTTTTTTGTCTCGTGAGCTTAACTGAATGTTGAAAAGCGCAATGTGCATTCCGCAGGATATGGATAGCACCGCAGCTAATTGAATTCAGCCTGGTTAGTACCGAGAAACGCGCTTATCGGAAGCTGACGCACCAGCCGCCGCGGCGTCTGGTTGCGCCGCGCGCGTCCGCTCTTCTACACTGGCTAGTGCTTAAAATATCGCGGGAGAACGCTTGCGCACTGTTCTGAAGCTCCTTTACTGGGTGTTTGCCGTTCTTGTCCTCGTCGCTGCCGCAGGCATCTGGTGGCTGGTCTATCGCCCGCTTCCCAAAATCGATGGCACTGCTTCCCTCCCCGGCCTCAAGCAGGAAGTAACCGTCGAGCGCGACCGCTGGGGCGTGCCGCACATTCGCGCCTCCAGCATCGAGGATCTCGCCGAAGCGCAAGGCTACGTCATGGCGCAGGACCGCCTCTGGCAACTGGATCTGCTGCGCCGAGTCGCGCGTGGCCAGCTTTCCGAAATTCTCGGCCCCACCACACTTAAGTTTGATAAGCAATTTCGCGTGCTCGGTTTCAGCCAGGCTGCCGACCGCGACGCAACGCTGCTCGACCCCGAGACGCGCTCCATCCTCGAAGCCTATTCCCGCGGCGTAAACAAGTTCATCGAGCAAAATCAGGATCGCTTGCCCCTCGAATTCTCGCTTCTGCATTACAAACCCGAGCCTTGGAAGCCTTCCGATACCTTCGTCATCTCCGGCTACATGTACGAAACGCTCACCAACACCTGGGAAGAAGAACTGAATCGCGCCAAAGTAACCGAGCGCACCGGCGCAGAGCGCGCGAAAGATCTCTTTTCCCAGGAATCTCCGATGGATCATTTCGTCATCGGCGATCCCAGCGTCCCGGAGGACGGCTCGCAACATCTCAACGCCAACGATGAAGACGAGGACGATGATGACGACATGCAGCCGGACACGGTGTTGCGCGCCAGGGCTACCACGGCTGCTCCCGCTCCGGAAAATTCCGTCGACCTCACCTCGTCCCTCGCCGCGTCCATCGACACATTTCTGGCCGAAACGCGCAGCGAAATCCGCCGCGGGCTCGGCAGCAACAATTGGGTGGTCAGCGGCGATCACACCGCCACCGGAAAGCCGCTGCTTGCCAACGACACGCACCTCGAGCTTTCCATTCCGCCGATCTGGTACGAAACGCATCTCACCGCCCCCGGGTACAACGTAAAAGGCTTCACGCTTCCCGGCGCTCCGCTCATCGTCATCGGCCACAACGACCGCATCGCTTGGGGATTCACCAACAACGGCGCCGACGTGCAGGATTTGTATATCGAGACGTTCAATCCCGCGAATCCCGATGAGTACCGCGTGAAAGGCGCCTGGGCCAAGGCCGAAGTCCGCGACGAAATCATTCACGTGAAGGGCCAGCCCGACGAACATCTCAAAGTCGTGGTCACGCGCCACGGTCCCGTCGTGCACCGCGAAGGCGACAAAGCCTACGCCCTGCGCTGGACGGCCACGGAACCCGGCGCGCTCTCAAACTCCTACAATTGGGTGGGCAAAGCCCGTAACTGGGAGCAATTCCGCAACGCGCTGAAAAACGTTTGGGGTCCCGGACAAAACGCTGTTTATGCCGATGTCGAAGGCAACATCGGTTACGTCATGGCCGCGCGCGTTCCGATCCGAAAAAAAGGCCGCGGCGAAGTGCCCGTCGCAGGCGACACCGACGACCATGAATGGACTGGCTACATTCCGTTCGACCAGTTGCCGCAAGCGCTCAATCCCGACAGCGGGCTCATCGTCACCGCAAACGCCCGAGTCGTCGGCCCCGCCTACCGGCCGTATCTCACCGATCGATGGGAAGAGCCTTATCGCACCGCGCGCATCTATGAGCTGTTGCACGATCGGCACGATCTGCGCCCGGAAGACATGCTCAAAGTGCAGACCGACACCTACAGCCTGCCGCACTTTTTTCTTTCCGAACAGTTGCTCGCCGCGGCGCGCACCGCGCAGCCGAAAGACGAACGCGCCCGGCGCCTGATCGAGCAATCGAAAGACTGGAACGGCATCGCCGACGCTAACTCGCCGGTGGTCCCCTTTTTGCATTGGACGCGCCGCTTCGCCATCGATCTTTTGCTCGAGCCGTATCTCGGCAAAGACACCACTCTCTATCAGTGGCGGCGCAGCATGAATTTTCTGCAAACCATTCTCACCGACCGCCCAGCGAAATGGCTCCCGCCCGCGTACAAGAACTACGATGAACTCCTCGCGGCCGCCGCAGACCGCTCCGTAGCCAAGCTCGAAGAGCTCTCCAAAAGCTCCAGCATCAAAGACTGGCCCTGGAAAAAATTCAATTCCCTGGACATACTGCATCCCATTGGCGATGCAGGCTTGCGCAAAGCGCTGCTCAGCATCACGGACAAGCCGCAATCCGGCACGCTGTACAGCGTGCGCGCCGCGACCAAGCATCACGGACCGGCCATGCGCTTCGTCGCCAATCCCGCCGATTGGGATCGATCCATTCTGCTCCTCCCTACCGGACAGTCCGGGCAACTCGGCAGCTCGCATTACACCGATCAATTCTCGTATTGGTACGAAGGCAAACCTATCTTCGCGCCTTTCTCCGACGCCGCCGAATCCGCTGCGCGCAAACACACGCTCACACTGAAGCCCTGAGCGATTGTTGCGGGCTCGGAAAACCGAGAATCCGAATTAAGAACGGTCTGCCTCGCGCGATCGGGCAGCGAGACGTGGTGACCGAAGGTCCGCCTGCCCCGCGTGGGCAAGCAGAAGGCGGGCCTTACGAGGCAGGCCGCTCTTGTTTCCCTTCTCGCGCGTGCCGTAGAATGCTGCAGGAGCTGCCACCCATCGCGTGACTACACCTCCGCCGAAAAAACCGGACTTCGAAAAATCACTCGCGCGCCTCGAGGAAGTCGTTCGCCGCCTGGAAAGCCCGCAGCTTTCCCTCGACGACGCCATGAAGCTCTTCGAAGAGGGCGTGGTGCTCTCGCGCGAGTGCCAGAAGCAACTCGAAGAAGCCGAAGGCCGCGTGGAAATCCTGCTCAAGAAAGCCGACGGCAAACTTGTTGCCGAGCCCTTCGAACCCGAAGCGGAGTCCGGCTCGTGATCGCTTCTAACGGCCGCGCATTGCCGGCCCCGACCATCTCGAGCGGCCGCGCGCTTTTTCACCGATGAAACTTCCCCCATTCTTTGAAGACGACCGCATCGCCGCGGATGCCGCGCTCGAAAAACTGCTGCCTCCGGAAACCGCGCAACCTGCTTCGATTCACACCGCGATGCGCTATTCGGTCTTCGCCGGCGGAAAACGCATTCGCCCTATCCTCTGCCTTGAAACCGCCCGCATCTTTGCCTCCGACGTCGCGCCCGCTCTCCATCCCGCTTGCGCCATCGAGTGCATTCACACCTATTCGCTGATTCACGACGATCTCCCCGCGCTCGATAATGACGATCTCCGCCGCGGCAAGCCTACCTGCCACAAAAAATTCGGCGAAGCCACCGCGATTCTTGCCGGCGACGCGCTCCTTACGCTGGCTTTCGAAATCATCGCCGCGTCGCCTGTCGATGCCGAGCGCCGCGTCGCCATCCTCAGCGAAGTGGCTAGCGCCGCCGGCACCGTCAACGGCATGGTCGGGGGCCAAGTCGCCGATCTCGAAGCGGAAGGCCAGCCGGTCCCGCCGCAAATGCTCGAATACATTCATCGCTCGAAAACCGCCGCGCTGATTCGCGCGTCGGTGGCCGCAGGCGCGCTTTCCGCCGGGGCATCAGCGGAAGACGTCGCGCGCCTCCGCCGCTTTGGCGAAACCATCGGCTGGGCCTTCCAGGTCACCGACGACATTCTCGACGTCGAAGAGTCTTCCACCGCCCTCGGCAAAACCGCGGGTAAAGACATCGCCCAGCAAAAAGCCACTTATCCGGCCGTCTACGGCCTCCCGCGCTCGCACGAAATCGCCAACGAGCTCGCGACCAAAGCTATCGCCGAGCTCGCTCCTTACGGCGATCGCGCCGCGCGCCTCCGCGAAGTGGCCGAATTTCTCGTACTGCGCCGCGCCTAGCGATTCGCCGGAGACGCCGGGGAAAACCTGATGATGCGACGATTTGTGCCGCTCTCCCGTTACAAGTAATATCTGAATCGAGCAAGACTTAAATCCGGGAGATTGCTTTTGATATCGGTGACGAAGCACGCGATGGAACAGTCGCTGCGTTATATCCTTATAGTAGTATTAATGTTTTATGTTCTAAATCAGGTGCGAAAACCCACCAAATGGGTGGGTAGGTTCTTTACCTGGATTATGAATATGTCCCACTCCGGACTGACCGACTGGGGGCTGAAGCATGTTCAGATCGAAGAGCACTTCACGATTCTGGATGTGGGTTGCGGTGGTGGCAGGACGATCGAGAAGTTGGCCGCGCTGGCCCCAAGCGGCTTGGTTTACGGTGTTGACTACGCCAAGGGCAGCGTAGCCGCATCGCGCGCGAAAAATGCGCAATTGATCCAGGCACGCCGCGTCGAAATACAGCAGGGTTCGGTGTCTCACCTGCCGTTTCCCGGCGACAAATTCGATCTCGTCAGTGCCGTGGAAACCCAATATTACTGGCCTGACCTGGTCAAAGACATGCAGGAAATTCTGCGCGTGCTAAAACCCGGCGGGACGCTGATGGTCATCGCGGAAAGCTATCGGAGGGGAGCGCACAATCAGTGGCAACGGCCAGTGATGAAGCTGTTGGGATCCGCGAACCTGAGCGTTGATGAACATCGGGAATTATTTTTAAAGGCGGGCTACACAGACATTCAGATTTTTGAAGAAGGCGCGAAGGGCTGGTTTTGCGGGATGGGAAAAAAGCCTCGGCAGTTTTTCTAGTGACGCAAAAAGACGCGAAAAAATGGCGCGCCCGGTCATTTCGTTGCCGGTTCCAAAGCGATCGGTTCGAAATACTTCGGCACCATGATCTTCGTCTTCGGCGACGCCGCTCTTACCTCTTGCAGAAAGGATTGCAGGGCGTCCAAGGAAGTTTGTTGCGACGCTTCGTACGGAGCAAAGAAGTTGTCCCAATGCGTCGGCAGCACTAGCGGTGGAAAATGCAGAGCGCGCATCAGCCGCGCCGTGTATTCGTAGCTTTCCTTGCGCGACGCTGCCGCGCCAACGAGCACCACGTCCGGCTCCAAGCCTTGCATTTCGCGCTCGATGTAGTTCATTCCGCCAAACACGAGAATCTGATGGCCCTGAAAACGCACGAGGTACGCCAGCGTGCCGCCTTCCGGGTGCATTTGCTGCAGGGTCAACGGCGCTTTCATGCCAGGCGGAGCGGTCTCGGAGCTGAAATAGTGCTTATGGTCGAGGGGGCTGTGCAGGCTGGGAATCACCTTCGCGGAAAAAGACCCGAACTGGTAGTCTTCGCCGCCGCGCACGGTGATCAATTGCTGCTCGGGCACGCCGTAAGCCCGCAGCACATTTTCCGTGCTTTCCGTTCCGATGACCGTGCAGCGGGTCTTCAGCGCGATATGCGGAACATCCAGCACATGATCGTAATGGGTGTGGGTGACGAGGACGAAGTCTGCAAGCGGGATGCGAGCATCGACGGCCGCGTTATCCGGTACCGCCACCTGGTCCCATCCGTAAAGCGGACGCGAATCTCCCGGCAATCGGGCATACGGGGGAGCCAGCGGCGGCGGGGGCCCAAGGATTCGCGAGATATAAGGATCGATGAGAATCACTGTAGTGCCATCGGTGATCCTCCAACCCGCCGCCCCCATATATTCCAGCGTCACCTGACCACTTTTCGCAGCGGTGGCCGGCTCCTGCCCACCCCAAGCGGCCGCCGTAAAACCGGCGCAGGCCATCCAGAGAAGTGCCAGCTTCCTCATGGTCACCACCTCCTCAAGACCGAATCGTCGCGCAGTCTAACCTACGCTACGGCAGCGATCAAACCGCGGCCAAGTGCGGAGGAGCACCAAAGGCAGCGTAGGCAATCGGAGCAGATAAAAACCGTTCTCTTCGTCTTTAACGGAGTGTCGCTTGGAGTGTGCAATTCAGTACAGACACTTTGGTCCGCAGTGTGTGGAATGGCCGGCATAAGTGATAGGACCTTCGGGCAATCGGTTGAAAAAATCTCAACAAGTAAGGAGATACGGATGAAAAAGACATTAATTTGGTGCTTCGCCGGTTTATTTCTAATGGGAAGCGCCGCGTGGTCGCAAGCCCAGACCGCCAGCGATACGGAGAAAGCTGTAGCGGCACTGGAACAGCAGTGGCTTCAGTCACAAAAGACGAATAATCCCGACCTGGTCGCCCCGTTGCTGGCCGACAAGTTCGTGAATACGGGGATAGATGGGAAAGTCACCAGCAAGGCCGAGATGCTGGCGACAGCAAAAGCCACCAAATACGAAAGCGTTGAGTACGTCGATATAAAGGTAACGGTATTCGGCGATACGGCCATAGCGACGGGAGGCTTCAAAGGTAAAGGCACCGACGAGTCCGGGAAGCCCTTCGATAATTACGAGCGTTTCACTGATACCTGGGTGAAGATGCCGAACGGAAAGTGGCAGTGTGTCGCGAGTCATGGCTCGCCAGTAAAAATCTGAGCGGGCGTAAAACACTGAATCGCAAATGGCCGCCTTCACCTACGGCGGCCATTTCTTTTGGCGGATTGCCGCGTGCTCCATGGTGAGCTACGGACGGTGTCCAAAGATGGGGAAAGAGGGCTCAGGAGACTACGGCGCGGACAGCGAACTCTGGCTGAGTTTCTTGTATTCTGCGCTGGCCTCTTTGAGGAGGCGCAGGTCGGGGTCGGCATTCTTCCAGAACGCCAACAATTCCCGATACTGTGCCAGGCTCTTCTCCGTATCGCCGGTTTGCGCGTAGGCACGCGCCAGGCCGAGGTGGGCCAGCGGCCAATAGATGTCGACGATCACCACGCCGCGGTTGTCGAGAATTCTCTGAAACTGTGCAGCTGCCTGTTTCCCTGACTTGAGTTCCAAGTACGCCAAACCACGATAGTAGATGGTGACGCCAGCGGAGTCGCCGCCGAGATCGTAGGGAATGGCACGCTGCAATTCCTCGACGGCCGCGGCAGGATTTTCCCGATTCAAATCCACGGCGGCCCGAACGCTGGGGAGGATAACTTCGCTCAGCGCTGTCCCCAGCCTGGGTTGTTTGCTCAGCTCGTTTACCAGGGCTTCCGCACGCTGAACGTCGCCGGCTCGGGCCAGTGCCAGCGCAGCCCAAGCTTTATGCCGCTCGGAATTTGGCGATTCCCGGAGCGTCCAATCCGCCCGCGTGCGGGCCTCACGGTCATTTTTTAATTCGGCCTCGAACTGCGCCAAGCCGTTGTTAATGGCGATCGCTTGCTCCTTGAGCCCGTTGCGTTGAGCGATTGCTCCTCCCCGTTCGAATAGTTCTCTAGCCCTGCGAAGCTCTCCCAGGCTCAACGCCGCCTTGGCTTGGTGATAGACGCCACTGCTTTCGGCAGGGTTGCCCTTAAACCAGTCGATTTCCCGTTGCATGCCTGGCGCGTCGCCATCGACGAACGCTACATCGTAGAGAACGTTGTGGGTGATGTAATCATCCAGCTTTTCTGTGACGGCCTTTTCACAGACGGTTTTTGCCTCGGCGAAGTGTGTAGCTTGCCGATAGGACGCCCCGAGACATTCATAAGAGACGGCATGCCGAGGGTTCAAGCGCAAGGCCTGCTGGGCTGCCTTGATCGCATTCTCCAACTGCCCGGCCAGCTGATACTGTCTGGAAAGATTAACGAAGGGAACAAAGTCGTGCGAGTACGCCTCGGTCCACAGCTTGTAGATCTCGATGACCTTGCCGGTTTCCCTGGTTACGCCTATGTAATAGCTAGCCTGAATCGAAAGCTTTTCCCTCTCGGTGGCATGCTCTCGCCGCTCAAGAGCCTTCTGAATGTACTGCCTAGCAAGATCAGGCTGGCTTAGTCCATCGTTCACAGAAGACAGACCGGCGTAGGCCATGGCGAAATCCGGATCCAGTTCAATGGCCATCTTGAAAAACGGAATGCTTTCAGCGTGCTGCCCTTGCGCGCGCTTCTGTATGGCGGTCGTATAGGCCTTCAGAGCAGGGAGTGATTTGGTGGTGGCCTGTTCGATGGGGGTATCGAACTTCTGGATGGAGGCGACCGATTCACCGAGCTTGCGGCGGAGCGGTGGAATTGCTTGCCCCAGTTTGCTCAGCACTTGCTCCCGGTCGACGGCTTCAATCGCTTGGTGTGCCACGGATGTTCCCGTCAAGCAGTTCGTGGTGTTCAGATCGAGCACATACTTGTTTCCGAGACTGAGGATCGATCCGCCGACGACCACTTTGGCGTTTTCGCGTTGGCACACTTCCCGTGCTATGGGTGGCACGACGTGTTCGTCCGCCGACCGGCCCATCAATCCCAGGGTCTTTCTGGTGGTGCTATCCGGCGCGATGCTGAAGTAGGGCGATTCCGCGAGCTTCAGGGTGAGCGCCTGCTTCAGTGTGCCGTCAAAGATGGGATCGCCGGTGGTATTCACAAAATCGGAGACCAACACCAGGTCGGCCTCGTTCATTGGCGGAGGCCTGCGCAGGCGTAGCACTACGGCATAGGCAGAAGCCAGCAGAACAATGGCCGCTGTAGAGCCCAGGATCCAGTTCCAGGGTCTTTGGCGAAGTTTTGCGAATGATGTGATCGTTGCGACGGATGGCCTGGAGTCGGTCTCCTCGACGGTCAGGGTCTGAACGGAACGGCTGTGCACGATCAGATCGCCGTCTGGTTCCGTGATTTCCGCAACCTTCCGGGCGAAGCGGTAACCCCTTCCGGGGACCGTAACGATGTATTCCGGATCGTGCGCCTTATCGCCCAATGCTTTGCGAAGCTGAAAGATGTGCTGGCTGAGATTGGACTCCTCGACGAAGGTGTCCGGCCAGAGGGTCTTCATCAGGTCGTCCTTGAGGACGACACGCTCGCTGTGCTGAACGAGCACCAAAAGTGTTTCGAAGGCCTTCGGAGAGAGCGTGATGGTTTCCCGATCGCGCATTAATACGCGCTCATCCAGGTCCATGCGGAAGGGGCCGAACTCCAGTAAGTGCTTGGCCTGCCTATCCATAGCCACTCCAAGCGACATTCAGAACTTATTAAGCAGTCCTTGAGGACATTCAATCCGCTTTTCGAGCAGGATGCGTTCGCGTTGAGGCGGGGCCCTGAAATAAGCCAAAACGTTGACCGGAAATGTACCACGGAAATGGCCGGCAGACGAGCAATGGGAGCCCAGTTTGGCCACTAAGAGAACCGTGCGTATCACGATTGAAACCGAACGGCTCCTGGTCATCCGGCATGGAGCGTCGGTCCGCGAGTGGTGCCAACAATGCGCGACCGAGGTGGACATGGTCCCCCTCGAGAGCGCCGCGGAAGTGGGCCAGGTGGCCGCGGGAGTGATCCAACGCTTGCTCGATAACGAAAGACTGCACTTATCGAATTCGAGCGGGCTAGTACGCATCTGCCTGAACTCGTTGTTCAGAGAATTGGCGTGACCGAAAGAGTGTGCAGCGTGCCCAAGGGTAGTGGATGCGAATTTGAGGAGGCGTTATGAAGAAATCTCTGTGGCTGGTAATCGCGATCGGTGTATGTGTGCTGGGCGGATGTGGTGGTGGCACAAGCAGCCCTCCGCCGCCGGTGGCCACTCACTTTTCCGTCAGTTCGGCGAACGCGACACCTACTGCCGGGACGGCCTTCAACATCACCATCACCGCGCTCGACGCCACGGGCGGCACGGTGACTAGCTACTCCGGGACGGTTCATTTCACGAGCTCCGATGGCCAAGCGGTATTGCCCGCAAGCGTACCCGTAACCAACGGGACGGGAACTGGCTCGGTCACACTGAAGACCGCTGGTCCCCAAACGGTCACAGCTACCGGCGCGGATTTGCTCGTTGGCGTTTCGAGCGCGATCCCCGTCGGCCCGGCTGCCGCGGCCACGTTTGCCATCTCCCTATCCTCCGCAACCGCAAACACCGGAACGCCGTTCAACTTCACGGTCACCGCCCTCGACGCTTTCGGCAATACCGCTACAACCTACGCCGGCACCGTGCAATTTTCCAGCACCGACGGCAGCGCCGTACTGCCCGCCAAGTCAACACTTTCTAAAGGGACCGGAACCTTTTCGGCCACGCTGAAGACCTCCGGCAACCAAACCATCACCGCTACCGATACCGTCACCGCTTCTCTTACCGGCGCTTCTGTTGCCATCAGCGCCAGCGGTCCTGCTACTCATTTTTTGTTCAGCGCACCGATTGCGGCCGCCACTCGGAAGTCCTTCTTCATGAATGTCACTGCGCTGGACGCTTCGAACAACACCTCGAACCAGTACAACGGGACGGTCAACTTCGTCAGCTCTGACCCCGCAGCCATACTGGCGGCCAACGCAACGCTGCAAACTGGATCAGGGAGCTTCCAGATCACACTAGAGACTCCTGGAAACCAAACCGTTACCGCTACCGACACCCTTACGCCCTCGATCAAGGGAACTTCGAGTGCGATCGCAGTCGCCGCAACCCCCGCGCTTGCGATTACGTCGGGCGCTCCGCCGAATGGGACAGTCGCCTCGAACTACGGTTCCACCAACACCACGTACTTCAAATGTGTTTTTAACCCTCGGCTTAACGAACGCATTTGTCAACCGTGTGTCCCAAACACTTCACTCTGTGGTGGAAGCCCTTCCAATCCATATCCGGGCTGCTCGCACGTACCCATAACCACAACCTGTGTTTCGAGCGTGACCTTCTCGGGGTTCCAGTTGACGGGCACGGGAGGGGTGCCACCTTATTCGTGGTCCGCGGCCTCACTGCCGCCCGGGCTGAGCTTACTTTTCACATTCCCGGTAGAACTAATTCATGGCACGCCCCCTCCCGGATCAGCGGCAACCTACAACACCATGCTCACCCTAAACGATTCAGGGATGCCTCCCGCGCCGAAGACCGTTCTTTCCCCAATCACCATCAACAATCCGCCGCCTCCAGCCGTCGGCACCGCCCCTGCTTTTCCTGGAGCTACCGTAAACCAGCCATTTAGCTATACCTTCGCGGCCACCGCCGGGCTGCCACCCTATCAAAATTGGACCGAAAAAGGCGCACTGCCTCCGGGCATGAACCCGCTCACCAGCGGCGGCGTTCTCTCCGGCACGCCGACAATGACTGGTACCTTCCCGATCACCGTCACCGTGGACGACTCGGTGAACCAAATGTCCGCGGTTCAAGCATTCAACTTGGTGGTCTACCAGCACGGTTTCAAGGCGGATGGCAGCACTGCCGCTCCGCGCGTTGGTCACACCGCCACCGCCTTGGCGGATGGCACCGTGCTGCTGGTCGGAGGCGCGGGACTTACCAGTGCCGAGAAATACGACCCGGGAACCGCGAAATTCACGCTGACGGCGGGGAGCATGAGTGTTGCCCGCGATGATCATACCGCCACGCTGTTGAAGAATGGCAAAGTCCTGATTGCCGGTGGGCAACCAAGCTTGGGAGCCGCTGCGTACACCTCCGCGGAACTGTTCGATCCCAGCACTGGAATGTTTGTGCTCACCATTGGCAGCATGAGCGTCGCCCGCACCGGGCATAACGCGACGCTTCTGGCCGACGGCAGAGTCCTCATCACTGGAGGAAATACGTTAGTCGCTGAACTATTCGATCCCGGAACTGGAATGTTCGCACCAACCACAGGAAAGATGCTCGCCGCACGGTCCGAGGACACCGCGACTTTACTTCCCAGCGGAAAAGTCCTCATCACTGGAGGTCTCAACGGGAATGCGGCTCTCGCAACCGCGGAGATTTACGATCCGGCAACCGAAAGCTTCTCCGCAACCACCGGCTCTATGGCCATAGCCCGAAACTTCCATACGGCGACTCTGCTAACCGCCGGGTCGAACATCGGCAAAGTACTCCTGGCGGGAGGCAACTCTGCGAACGCAGTCGCCGAGCTTTACGATCCAGGCCTCGGAACGTTCTCGACGACTGGCAGCATGGGCAGCACCCGCCAAAGGCACACCGCAACGGTCCTCAGCGATGGAACCGTGCTTATCGCCGGCGGCTCGGAATTGGGCGCCAACGTGGACATCCTCGGGGCCGCTGAGATCTTCGATCCCAACACCGGTACCTTTGCCGGCACCGGCGGCTTGCTCACTCCGCGCATCGAGCACACCGCCACCTTGCTCAAAGACGGAACGGTTCTGCTGACCGGAGGCCTCAATACCGCAGGAATCTTATCAACAGCGGAGATCTACCAGTAGCGCCGCCATCGGTGCGGCCACAACAGGCGGCGTTCCACATCACGGACGCCGCCGCGAGCCGCATTTTCCGCAAAACCAGCAAGCGCGGCCGCTGGTCAGAAGCATCGCCAGCCAGAAAACTCATCGATCGATGGGAAGGTACTGTGGGTGTTCCCGGAGTGCTGAGGGAGCAGCGACCCGGCGAATCGCGCGTCACCAACAACCGAATCATAGGAGAAAAGTGGCGCGCCCGGGGGGACTCGAACTCCCGACCTTCTGGTTCGTAGCCAGACGCTCTATCCAGCTGAGCTACGGGCGCGCAGGACAACCTTGCAGCACAAAAAGAATAACACACCCACTCTTCCCGCTTCCAGCCCGCCCAGACGCCTCACAAATTCTTAGGCGGCCTGCGATTGGTCTCTTCATTGCTTCTCGTCCTTTGCCCGTGTTTGGGAGCCGCTCGCGAGCCATCGCCTCAAATCGGTCGTGTGGTGCCGGAGTGCTTGGCACAGACATGCGATTTGAATTCCTGGTCGCGCTGCGCTTCGTAGTGCGTCTTCATCTCCTCGATGGATTCGCGAACCAAGGGTCCTGCGGGGTTGAACGCCCATGCGCATCGCGAGCACGCCCAGCCCTGAAAATCCTCTCTTTTCACCCATACGAGTTTCCGGCCTGTCGCATCCATCCCCAACACCTCTTCGACGTTACCGCGAGGGCCAAAGCCGCTCGTTTCCATTGGCCTAAGCGACGTTTGGTCATGTCAACGCACTTGAACGCACAGCAAAACCGAAGCGCATGCGCAAGGCTTGAAGACTAGCGATAGAAAGAGGTTGCTGTCTGTGGGGTATCCAACACTGAAAAAATTGCTATCGCACTCCGAGGTCCACCTCGAACTGTTGAATCACGTCGTAGCACTCACAAGCGGATTCTTGGAGTTTCCTGCGGTTCACAATCTTGACCGCGCCGCGCACGTATTCAATGATTGCATTCTTCTGCAGTACGGACGCGGCGAGGCTCACGGTGGAGCGGTCAGTACCCATCATCGTGGCAATGAAATCGTGGGTAATCGGAAGGACTGCCAAATTCACCCGATCTTGAGTCATCAGCAGCCACCTCGAGAGACGCTGCTGTATATCGTGCAGCCGGTTGCACGCCGCGGTCTGGGCGACTTGCATTCCTTGCAGCCCCGTATGCCGGTTCAAGATCACCTGTAACTGCGGGGCGGATCCCAGAATACGTTCCAGCGCACTGGCCATCATTCGGAAGCCATCGCCGGCGATTTGAATGACTTCGCGCACCGAACTTCTGGTCAGGCCCGCCGCCAATCCCGCCCCGACAAAGCCCTCGCTCCCCACTACGCCGACTTCCACGGTTCGGCCGTCCTTGGTCACCACCACTTGAGAAACCATTCCCCGGTTGGGAAAGTAGACGAACTCAATCTCTTGCGACGGCTCATGCAAACTCAGATGGTCCGGCAGATCGACGTACGCCAGATCTCCGCGCATCAACTCGTATTCATTGTCGGGCGCTGCCAACAACACTCTGTTCGCCACTTGTTTTCCCTCGGCGTTGGTGCGTTGCCCTGCCGGTGCGACTCGAAAGTTTTTTCCGCTCATGACCATCCTGAATGGCACAAAGTACCTGGCATTTATTGCCTTAAGCTCCGGACTCGCATATGCCATTTCGATTCAAGCAAAACAGCGCTCCAACTATCTGTGCGAAATGGCACACCTCTCCCTCCGCCATGCCTCTATTCCGCTGCAAAGGCAAGAGCGGCCGCCTCCGCGACAAGAGTCGGGCCACGCGTAAGCCCAATCGGGGAGCGTGCGGTGGGATTTTGTAGGGACGCGACCACTGGCCCATGCATGCATCACGGCTGGCGTAGGCCCCGCCGAGGCTGAGGTACCGGCGCTGGCACCGCACCGTCGGCGCTAGAAGCGGTTCTCGTTTACTTCGATCCAGTAGCCGTCGGGATCCTGCAGATAGATCTGGCGTACTCCGTCCGGACGCATGGTCACTTTGCTGTCGCCGGCGAAATTGCGATATTTCACCTGCATGGCGTCCAGGTGCGCCATGAACTCTGGCAGCGACGCCACGCGGAACGCAAAGTGCATTTCGATCTCCAGCCGCGGCGCTTCCGTCGCGCCGCCAACTATGTGCAGTTGCTCGTGCGCGCCGGCGCGGAACCAGATGTGCTTGCCGTCTTTGAACGGGTCGGCCATTCGTTCGAGACCCATCACTTTTTCGTAGAACTCGGCGCTCTTCTGCAGATCGCGTACATGCACGGTCGTATGATCGAATTCCGGCGCCTTGCTTGGCGCCGCCGATCGCGAAGGCAGCAACGAAACGCCCAAAATGGCAGCCGCCGACAACAGGAAAGGAATCGTAGTTTTGCTCATGGCGGGCATGTTACACCGCCGGCGCGTCAGCGGAAATAGAAATCGAGCGCACTAGGAGCTGGCAGCTATTCGGCGGCTTCCGCGCGGGCAAAACTTTTGCCGTGCGCTTCTGTCCCGGCGAGCAGCAGAATCACCAGCGCGGTGATGGTCACGATCTCGAAGCCGGCCAGCGCCCACTGGTAGCTCCCGGCACGCTCGCGCAATGCGTATTCGATCAGATTGGTCGGCGATGCCAGCAAAATCCCCAGTTGATACGCGAGACCGGGCATCAGCCCGCGCGCCACGTCCGTGGACATCTCATTCAAGTGCACCGGAATCACGCCCCATGCGCCTTGCACGCCCATCTGCATCACCACGGCGCCCAGTACCAGCACCGGCAGCGTGCCGCCAAACGCCCACATCGGAATCGCCAGCAGGGAGACCGCCAGCGCTGCGATCATGCCTTTGCGGCGCCCCGCCGCTTGCGAAACAAATCCAAACGCAATCGCGCCAACCACCGCGGCGACGTTGTAAATGATGGCGATGTTCGCCACCATCGCGCCGGAAAGCTTGTGCACTTCCTTCAAGAAGTCCGGATACAAATCCTGCGTCCCATGCGACAGGAACATCATGAAGGTCATCAACACCACGAGATACGCGAAGCGCTTCCACTGCGCGGCGACGCTGCGCAAGACTTCCATGGTGCTGGCCGCGCGGTTCTCCTTCCACGCTGCGGACTCCGGCACCTTGGTGCGGATGTACAGCGCCAGCAGCGCCGGCAGCGCGCCGAGCCAGAACATCGGCCGCCAACCCCAATCCGGCAGTACGAATCGCGCCGCCAGCGCCGCGAGGAGATAGCCGTTCGAGTAGCCGCTCTGCAAAATGCCGCTGAGCACGCCGCGCCATCGCTTGGGCGCGGACTCGAGCGCGAGCGACGCGCCCACGCCCCACTCGCCGCCCATGCCGATGCCAAAGAGAGCGCGAAGAATCAGAAACATGGTGTAGTTGGTGGAAAAGCCGCACAGCAGCTCGATGATCGAGAAATAAATCACGTTGGCCATCAGTGGAATCCGCCGGCCGTAGCGGTCCGCGAGCAGACCGAAAAGCAGCGCACCAATCGGGCGAAACGCCAGCGTGGCGGTGGTGGTAAGTACGATAGCTTTCTTGGTGACGCCGAATTGCTGCGCGAGCGTGTCGTAGAGAAAAACGATCACGAAGAAATCGAAGGCATCGAGCGTCCAGCCGAGAAATCCGGCCAGCACCGCGTGGTGGCTCGTGCTTGCAGGTGGCGTTGCACTGCTGTCGCTAGGTTTTTTCGGTTGGATTGGCGTATCCCCGTTGCTGCATGGGCTGCTGCGTCCGCTGCTTTTATGTGCTTCTTACGGTGTGAGGGACGCGCGCGCCTGGCGTCCCGGAAAAACGCCGTCGACAAGCTGGCTGTTCTTTACCACCAGAACTCCGTTCACCAGCACAAACGGAATGCCTTCGGAAGCCTGCAGCGGTTCATCAAACGTGGCTTTGTCGATCACGCGATCCGGATCGAAGATGGTGATGTCCGCGTCCGCACCCACGCGAATGCGCCCCTTGTTCTTGAATACCACTGCGCGCTTCTCGAGCCGCTGCGCTGGCATCAGCGTCATCTTGCGCAGCGCGGTCATCAAATCCAGCGCTTTCTCTTCGCGCACGTAGTGGCCCAGCACCCGCGCATAACTTCCCTGCCCGCGCGGATGAATCTTCGGCCCGGTGATGGGCATGCCATCACTTCCGATCATCACGATGGGACTCGACACCGCCGCGCGTGCGGCCTCCTCCGGAATCGCGTGAATCACCACGATACCGCCCTGCTTGCGGTATTTTTCAAATGTCGCCGCCGTGAGCCGCTCGCCTGTGTCCGCCCACTGAATATCTTTGAAATCGATGCCCATGCGCTGCTGCCAGCCGGAATCGAAGATGGCGGATTGCAGCGCAGTGCTCGCGGCGGTGTAGGGATAGCATTCGGTGGTCACGTCCAGCCCGCGCCTTTGTGCGCCGTCCACCATGGCGATCAGTTGCGGCGTGTTCTTCAATCCCATGCTGGTGATGTGCACGACTTGCAGCGGCGCTCCCGTCGCTGCCGCCGCGGCGATCACTTCTTCGATGGCGTTCAGGCCGGTCTCCGGCTCGATCAACCCCGCGTAACGCAAATGAACGTGCACCGGCGCGCGATATTTCGCCGCCACGCGGAACATCTCCACAATTTCCCATCGCGTCGCTCCAGGGGTGTAGTTGATACCCATTCCTTCCGCCAGCGCGCCCTGCTTCATTCCCTTCTCGATCCACTCCTTTATCTGCGCCAATTCTTCCGGTGTCGCCTCGCGATGATTGGCCTCCTCGACATCTGCCCCGGGCCGCTCCGCGAGCAAAGCGCCACCGCTCGTGTGCGTCATCACCGAGCCGCGCACCGGAATATGCCCGATGCTCACGCCAAAATTGATCAACGACTTCCCGTCCCTCTCCGCATACCACTTGTCGACGTCGTCGGTGCCGCCCTCGAGCTCGAGCGAAGTGGTCACGCCGTCACGCGCCTGAAATCCGTAGTTGCGCGGCTCTTGCCCGTGTTCATGCGGATCGATAAACCCGGGCCCGACCACCAACCCCTTGGCATCAATCGTATTCTTCCCGCTCAAGGCATGCTCGGAGATCGCGGCGATCTTTCCGTTGAGAATGCCGACGCTGCGCACCGCGTCCAGCCCGGACTCCGGATCCATCACCCGCCCGTTGACGATGACGGTGTCGTACGTCGGACCCGCGCCCACCAACCCGGTCTTTACCGCCAACACCAGAGCCCCTACCACTAGCGCGACCGCAGCAAATCGCGCTGCGATTCTTAACGGAGAATCGGACATGCCACCCCCCCAATTGCGTTTTGCCGCGCCAAGTTTCGTCGCCGCGCTTCGCGGTGTCAAACGATTTCTCCGCAAGGTGGCGCAAAAGAAAAAGAAAACCCCGGATCGCTGGGGGAGGTGATCCGGGGCGGGGGTTACTGCGCTGAGGGGCCTGGGGGAAACTTGTTGTGGGCGTGCAGAATTAGTGGATGGTCTGCACCGCCAGTTGGCAAATCTGACGCAATTCCTCGTAGGTAAAGAAGGTCTCTTCCTGGTCGCCGGCGTGTTCCGTGTGGCCGAAGCCGGACTCGGAAGAAATCTGGAGCAATTCGCTTTCGGACATGCCCAGCAGAACGGCCGCGCGGCGCCGGGTCACGTATTTCAATTCTTGCTTGGTGTCGTGATTTTTCATGTCGGCTCTCCTCACGCGGGCAGCAGGGCCATAGCGTCCTGCTCGACCGCCAAAATCATGGCTTTATAGATGTCGACGTCCCAACCGTCACCGATGCGCATGCGCACCGTTTCGCCGCCATCTTTAAGCAGCTTGCCGCGCAGCGGGACTTTGATGTCTCCCAGAGCGACTTGGAGAACCACCGGCTGCCCGATCCACAACTGGTAAGCATTGTCCATTGCCCCTCCCGCAGTACGTCCCTCGTTAGATCCACGTTCCATGGAGAGAATCGCGCGGAGGAGCGCAGTCCGACAATGGTACAGCGAGGGTAGCGGCCTAGTACTGTTCGGCTATGGAGGTGAAAGTCGGCTAATCGAGAGCCAAGTACGTCGGTACTGACGCAGAGGGACGGGAGGCCCATTGGGGTGCGCGGATGTTCCAAGCATCCTTCGTATACGTGACACGCAAGATCCACACACGCGAGAACAACACACGCGCGAACGAAGTGCGCGAGAACAGCGCGGCGAAGAACGCCATCTCTGGAGAGGCGCGGCAGGTGGCAGCGGACGGACGTCCGGGAATTGGCCTGGCGCTGGGCGGAGGATTTGCGCGGGGGTTTGCGCATTTGGGTGTTCTGCGGGTGCTGGAGCAGAACGAGATTCCAGTTACGCAGATTGCCGGGTCGAGCGTGGGAAGCATTCTGGGCGCGGCGTACGCGAGTGGCGCTCCGCTGGATCGGATTGTGGAGTGCTGCCGGAGTTTGCGGCTGCGGGACATTGCGCGCTGGCGAGTATCGCGGCTGGGACTGGCGAGTAACCAGCGGCTGGTGGGGCTGATCGAGCGGGTGTTTGAATCGCGCGATTTCGCGGACCTGCGGATTCCCATGGCGGTGGTGGCTACGGACTTGAGTACAGGCGAGCCGGTGGTTTTTACGGACGGCAACCTGGTGGATGCGATTCGCGCGAGTTGCGCGTTTCCCGGGCTTTTTGAACCGGTGGAGATTGGGACACGGTGCCTGGCGGACGGTGGGTTGGTGGCTCCGGTGCCGACGCGAGCGGCGCGCGACTTGGGCGCTGCGATCGTAGTGGCCGTTTCGGTGGGAATGCAGGACGGGCATCGCGGGGCGCCGAAGAATATCTTTCAGGTGGTCTCTCGGGCGGTGAGCGCGGCACAGAAGCATCAGACGGAACTTTGGGAGCGGGACGCGGACCTGGTGCTGCGGCCAGATGTGCAGTCGCTGGCCTGGGATGATTTTGCGCGCGCGGATGAAGCGATTGAAGCGGGCGCGGCGGCGGCACAACGTGCGTTGCCGCGTATCGAGAAGCTGATTGGCAGTGCCGCGACGGACGCAGTGGCACAAGCGGCTCGCGCGGAAGAGATCGATAGATCGTACTTGTGGCTTGCGGAGACCTCGAGATGAATCGACTGATCGCCGTGCTGCCGTCGGTGTTCTTTCTGATGGTGCTGTGGCAGGAATGCGGAGAGAATCCGTTGCTTTTCTGCTACCGTATGGGAGTGGGTGCTTTTGTTACGGTGCGTTCGCGTGCGCTGGTTCCCGTGCAGGTTGAGCAGGCCAGTTGGCGGCGCCCTTTGAGGAACCGCTTCGCGTGCTCGAATCCATCCGCCACTTACTACACTCGATCTACGACGTTGAAGGACTAATCCGCTGGGGCGGTCCGCTACTGGTTTGCACCATCGTTTTCATCGAAACGGGATTTTTCGTCGGCTTTTTCCTTCCTGGTGATTCCCTGCTGGTTACTGCCGGCGTTTTTGCGGCTGCGGGAAGTATTCCGCTGCACTGGCTGCTGGCGCCGGTGATGCTGTGCGCGATTGCGGGGGACCAGATCGGATACTGGATTGGGCGCGGAGCCGGGGCGTCACTTTATCGGCGCAAGGAATCGTTCTTTTTCCGGCGCAGCCATTTGGAGCGGGCTCGGGATTTTTACGAGAAATACGGCGGGAAGACGGTGATCCTGGCGCGGTTTGTGCCGATCATCCGGACGTTTTGCCCGCTGGTGGCGGGGGCGGCGGGAATGCCGTACTCGCGCTATCTCACCTACGACATTTCCGGCGGAACACTGTGGGTGGGGAGCATGATTCTGGGCGGGTACTTTCTGGGGCGCTCGGTGCCGAACATCGGGCAGAAGATTCACTACGTGATTGCGGTGGTGGTGGTGCTTTCGCTGTTGCCGGCGGTAATCGGCATTTTGCGGGCGCGCAAGGCGGGCCATGGCTCGGGCAAAAGTGGCGGCAGAAAAACTCATCCGCAAACTGAAAGCGAGTGACTGGTGGCGGCCGGCGCGCGGATCAAAGCGATCATTTTTGATATTGGGCGGGTGCTGATTCGCGTGGACCTGTCGCGGGCGATGGTGGGGCTTTCGGAGGCCATTCCACTTTCTCCCGACGAGCTTTGGAAAGCGCTGCAAAACGATCCTCACTGGATGGACTGGCAGGAAGGACGGATTTCGCCGCGGGATTGGCATCTGCATATCACCAAGCGGCTCGGCGGGACGCTTTCGTTCGATGAGTTTTGCGCGGCGTGGAACCGGGCGCTGGATCCGCAGCCGATACAGTCCGAGGAGTTTCTAGGCGGGCTGGCGAAGAAGCACAAGATGGCGGTGCTGTCGAAACACCGATCCCATTCATATCGCTCACGAAGAGGCGCGGTATCCGTTCTTCCAGTATTTTCCGGTGCGTATTTATTCCTACCGCGTAGGCGCCAGCAAGCCGAACCCGCTGATTTACCGGGAAGCGTTGCGAGGCTGCAAAGTGAAAGCGCAGGAGGCGGTTTTTATTGATGATGTGCCGGCGTATGTGGATGCGGCTAGGCAGTTGGGAATGCAGGGAGTGGTGTATACGGCGCCAGAGCAGCTCGTTGCGCAGCTTGCGGCGCTGGGAGTAACGGCCGGCTAACGCCTGTTGCGATTCGGCCGACCTGTTAATGGCGGGCTCAAAGGCTTCGGAAGGCCGCCCTAAAGGGACGGCCTCTACAAAGGCTCGGAGGAGCGACCCACGGGACTTGCTTTGTCGGCGGCCAACTTGGGTCGCGAAAAAAATCCGCTGCGCGTTCATCTTCGCGTAACTTTTGCTAGGACTAGTACTGGCCTCTGTTTTTGGTGTGGCTGCACGATGCTTCTTTTCAAGCGCTTACAGGCAAGACGCGAGAGGCGGCTTTGGTTGGCGGGGTGCACCATCTTGGAACGTACCCGCTGGGACTTCGCATATCATCAACTGATGCCCAAGCCGGGGTGAGGAGAAATAAGGAAAATGTCTGACGAAAGAATTGTGGAAACGAGAACTCAATCGCCTGCGTGGACTTTGCCGGCAATCATCGTCCTCGGTTTGATAGCGGTGGGTGGACTGTATTTTGGGTGGAACGCTTCCGCCAAACTGGACGCGACGCAGCAAGCAGTGGACCAGAAGCTCAAGACGACGGAACAGACGGTGCAGCAGGATGTGACTTCGCTGAAAGATCGCGTTGCGCAAGACGAAAAGACCAACACGGACCTGCAAGGCGATGTGAAGGTGGTTACCACCAAGCTGAAGATTACCCAGGGACAGCTGAAAAAGGCACGCGAGGAAGCGGCCAAGGCCGTCGACGAAGCCTCGCAAAAGCTTACCGCGCTGGACACTTCGGTGCACACGGAACTGGCGACCAAGGCAGCCACGGATGACCTGAAAAACGTGGACACCAAGGTTGGCGGAGTGCGCACGGACCTGGACACGACGCGCGAAGACCTGAAAATGGCGCGCAGCGAGATGGGGACACTGATTGCACGAAACCACGATGAAATCGACCAACTGCGCCGTATGGGCGAACGCGACTACGTCGAGTTCACCATTGCCGGCAAGAACAAGCCCCAGAAGATCGGCAACGTTACCGTGGAGCTGAAGGGCGTCAACGACAAGAGGAATCAATACTCCGTGGCGATGACCGTCGAAGACAAGCGCTTCGAGAAGAAGAACCGGGCGATGAACGAGCCGATCTTCTTCTATATCTCCGGGACCAAGCTGCCCGAAGAGATCGTCATCAACAAGGTGGGCAAGAACACGGTCAGCGGGTATGTGAGCATTCCGAAGGCGAACGCGCAACCGCAAACGACCAGCAGCACTTCCGGTAAGTAAGCGACAAAGCGAGATGCGGCATTTAGCCGCTGAGTGCGTGAGAGGCGGGCAGACATGCCCGCCTCTTTTTTTGTGCGGAAGGGGCTTGGGCTGCCGCGGCTGTGTGGGACTTGAGCGTTCGCCTGGATAGCAGGGCGGTGGTGGCGCAGCCCACCCCGGCGGGCGCCACTACAAAGAGGTGGGACGACGGCGCTGCTGGTAGAATCGGTAGGCCTTTGGGAGTGTTCTTTGCGCCAGACTTCGAGCATTCTGTATCTCGCTGTGGACTCGCTGATTCCTGCGCGAGGAAAGGCGATCGCTGGCCTGGACGAGTTTATGGCAGCGCTCGACCATGCGGGCGTTCCGATCGTGTGGGTGTCCAGCCGAACGCGGCTGCAGCTGGATGAGCCGCGGCGGAAGGCGGGGCACAATCAGCCCTTTATTGGAGAAGATGGCTGCGGCGTTTATCTGCCCGAGGACTACTTCCACCTGAAGCCGGAGAAGACGGTGCGGCTGGGGCGTTTTACGTGCATTCCAGTGGCGGAACGGCAGCCCGCCGCATCGGAGGCGCTGGAAGAGCTGACGGAGGCGGCGGGAGTCGAGGCGGTGCCGTTGCGTTCGCTTTCGCCACGGGAACTGGCACAGAATTCGGGCCTGCCCTCGCGCGAAGCGGAACTGCTGCGGCAGCCCGATTTCGACGAGCTCTTTTTTCTGGCGGGAGCTTCGGATGCGGATGTGGCGCGACTGCGTGCGGAAGCGTCGGCACGCAAACTGCAGCTTCGCGAGCACGGGGTACTGTGGTCCCTGGCTGTGGGCGCGAGCGTGCAGCGCTGTGTGCGTGAACTGACGAAACTCTATGACCGGGCGCTGCGTTATCATGCGGCAAGCGTGGCGATCGGCACTTTGGCTGATGCACAAGCGCTGTTTGCGGCGTGTGACCGGCGAGTGCTGCTTACGGCAACGGCGCGACGCGAGGACCGCGACGATTCGGCGAGCGAAGCGGGCGGGGAAGGGGTGGGGAGCGCGCGCCAGGGGCGGGAGTTCTTCTTGCGTGAGGGGAACTTTTGGGAAGAGCTAAGCGCGTATGTGCTTCCCCGCAAAGCGTGAGGATGCTAACGGAATCCGGAAACAAAGTGTCGCTTTTGCGCGAGGCATTGGTCCGCTGGCGTGGGAAATCGACTGAGCTAGTTCCAGTACTGCATTTGATAAAACACTTATTTTCATATGGATATGTCTGCAGCGAGAAGCGGAACGTATGGGCTTCGAATTGCGGAATGTTCTTGAAGGCATCGTGCCGCGATGGGCGACATCTAGCTCGACTGCGGTATAGTGCGCGGCGGAGCGAGTACTAGGAGATCCCGGACCATGACTTGGCTCATCCACAAACTTCGAATCCCGGTGAACGAGAACAATCTAGGAATTGTGCTTGCGGTTTGTGCCGTGACTTTAGGGCTGATGTCTGTGGCGCTGGTTTGGCAGGCTCAGGTCATCGCCGAACAGCGGCAAGCGATCCAGTGGCTGGAGCAGTTGAAGCTCGGAAGCTGAGCCTTGGCTTCGAGCAAGACCCGGCATCCAATCCCACCTTTTGACTCCCGCTGCCCACTTCACTTTAGGCGCAATCCTTGGCGCGTCACGCACCGCGCTTTCCCCAGCTACCAGGGTGTAACACGAACAGGAAAGGCGCGAGATTTTTCGTGCAACTTGTGATTCAATAGGCGCACAGGGGATTTCAGTTCTTGGGAGAAATACCGTGAAACGTACCTTGACCTTGTTATTGCTCGCAACAGCGCCCGCGATAGCTCTGGGTGTGCCACAATCGTCGGCAGCTTCGCCGCCCGCGCCGAAACCGACGGAGTCGGCACAGGGTTCGAACGCAGCGTCGTCTCATGATCGGCGGCAACACAAGCACAGCACCGCGCACGGGAAGCGGCATCATCATCGGCGGCACAAATCCACTGGGAATTAGTGGCGACAAGTGACGGCTCGGGCGCTGTTGCCTGGTGCGCCTTTAAAAAAATCACAAACTACAGAACGCGAAAAGGGGAGCCTGGCGGCTCCCCTTTTGCATTGTTGCTGTGTCGGCTGCGAAGCGCGCAGAGTGCGTATGTTTCGCGAGCGACTCGCACCGCAAGAGCGGTGTGTTCAGCGTTTGTTCGGCTCGAAGCCCGGTGGAGTCATCATCATCCTCCGGAGCTCATAGAGCTCACAGGCCTGTTGTACGCCGCGGTTTGGTCGGCTGCAAGCGAAGAATTAGAGAACTTGGCGGTTTCTCAGAGCGCGCCTGCGGCCGGACGGCGAGTTGCGGGCGCGGAAAAGCGCCGTCTGCCGGCAACCGTATGATCTGGAAGTGCGAATTATTTGATGAAGAGAGTTTCGCGGAGCTGATCGCGCCCCACGAACGACTTCATGGTGCGATAGCGTCCGAACATGTCCTGAATTTCGCGGTTCTGGTAGATCTTTTGTGCGGGAAATATGGCGGCGGCCGAAACTACCTGCAGGGTATTGGAGTCGGCTACGCGATAGCGCTGAAAGCCTTCGGGCTTCTTGCTGTGGAACATGGCGAATACGACGCCTCCGGGACGCAAGAGGTCAGTGAGTTGCGTGACTACTTGCTTTGCGAGGGTCGGCTCGAGATAGTCGAGGATGTCCCAGAGAAGAATGGCGTCGAAGGAAGACTTGGGATAGGCGAAGTTCGCGTCAAGGAACCTGGTGGCGCGGCCGCTGGGAGTCATGTCCAGGGAATCGCGCACGGAAGCGTCATCGCGGAGGCGGGTCTCTTCTTCGGTCAAGAAAGCTTTCCAGTCGCGCAGAAGATCGTCGGAGGAAACCCGGAAGCCGCGCTCGATAAAGAAGCTCAGGGTGGTCTGCCAGGCGGGACCGAGATCCAAAAGCGTGCCGCGGCCAAGGCCGTCAAGATTCCAGAGAAGCTCTTTGAGGCCGTTCGAAATGCGCGCCGATTCGCTGCGTTCGGGAGGCCGGGAAGCACCGATGGCCGTCGAAGGGGCGGGCGAAACATGAGAGTGGCCGTTCGCAGGCACCGGCCGCACTACTTCACGGCTGGTTCCGACACCGAGACCGATACCCAGCTTATTGAGCAAGCCCATGACTTAGTTCGCCGATCCGGAGCTTATGGAACGGGCCGGCGCGTCGGTGGTGACAACGGTTCCGGCAGCCGCTGCGGCGGCTTTGGTTTCCGTGGACTTGAGGGCGAGTTTTCCAGCTTCGACTTTGCCGCGGAGAGTTGCGCCTTCCTCGATGGCCAGGCGCTCGGTCTGAACTTCGCCGTTGACCTGCGCGGTGCCGAGGAGCTGAACTTTGTCGCGCCCGGAAACCTTGCCTTCGATCTGGCCGCGCACGATGACTTCGCGGGCGTACACGTCGGCTTTGACGTGGCCGTTGGGTCCGATGGTCAAACTGCCGTTGGTGAGATTCAACTTGCCTTCGACAACGCCGTCGATGAACAAATCTTCGCTGCCGGTGACTTCACCTTTGATACGAATGCCCTGGCTAATGCTGGCGCCGGAGCGTGAGGAAGTAGCCAGAGGAGCACCAGCAGCCATAGCACTCACCGAAGTCGAAGGTGAGTGTGATGGAGCGGCTGCTGTGGAATTGTCTGCAACTCCTTGAGGCTTCGCGTCTTCTTTTTTCCACATTGAGACACCTCGACACCCTGTTTGTATTTTCCGAGTCGCTCTTCATTGGCCAGGGCGGAGAACGGCGACCGAGAAACTTCAAGATAGTACAGGACTTAGTGTGTGTAAAGGGGAAAGCCGGGATGCACATGTTGGGTGTTGCGTGAGAGGCTACACCACCAGTTGTAGTTGACACTCTTTGTTCAGTACTACTGATTGCGATGTCTCAGGTGTCTCACGGTGCCCGCGAAGCTCCCACATGGCCACCAGCATGGCGGCAAGCTCCCTGGTTAACTGCTTGACCGATTTACGCTTCTCCCACCATTGATCGGGGTCGAAGTCTGCGTCGCGAGCGCTAGCGACACGGATGTCCACGTCCCGCGGGAAGACGGCGCGGAAAATGTAGCGGGCGCGGCGGGTGTGATAATTCGATGTCACGATGATCAGAGAATGCCAGTTCTTCTGCCGGACGAGCGGAACCAGGGCTTCCGCCTCTTGGCGTGTGCTGTCCGCATCGTGAACCAGGCGAACGATTCTATCTTTGGGCACGCCGCGCTCGGTGAGATCGTGTTCCATAAGCTCGGCGATGCCGGCGTTGGGGCGCAGACGCCTTCCGCTGGCGACGATGAGCGGCGCTTTGCCCTGACGGAAGAGTTCCGCGGCGCGCGCGGCGCGGTCGGCGTAGAAATTGTCGTCGCTTAGGACGATCAGTGCATCGGCTTTGTCGAGCGCATCTTCCACAATCCATGCATTGGCGCCCCAGCGCATGAGCGGATGGCGCGCGAGGTAACCGGCAAAGCAGAAAAGGAAAAAACCCAGAAGGACAATCAGCGTCACGATGATTCCGCCGCGTTCGCTGCTTCTGCTTGCCGGGATCCGCTGGCGAATCATGAGTTGGGATCGAGCGCGCGCAGTTCTGCCGCGGCTGCTTCCGGGAAGACAGTGTTGAAATAGACCTCTTTGATGCTGTAGGACTTACTGGTCTTTTCGACGATCGGCAGGATTTCAATGTGCCAGTGAAAGTCCTCCGCCAGGGTCTTCCAATAGCCCGCTAGCTCGCCCTTCTTGCTGCGGGTGTTGGGAGCTGTGTGGACGACCAGGTGGTAGGCCGGAGCTATCTTCTCGAGGCGGCGGAGCACGCGGCCGAGAAGGGCGGCGAGTTGCCGGCGGTTCGAGCCGGGGCGCGGTTGTTCAAAGAGATGATTGTGGCGGCGATGCACGAGCCAGACTTCGTAGGGCACGCGCGAAGCGTAGGGGCAGAGGGCGTAATAGTCTCCCTGGACATCGACAATGCGCTTGCCCTGGCGCTCTTCCTGGCGAACAGTGTCGCAAAAAATACAGCGTTCCTTGTCGCGATACCACTCGTGCGCAGCCGCCAGTTCGTACTTCAAACGGCGTGGCACAAACATGGTGGCCGCAATCTCGGAATGCGCGTGCGGCCATTCCTCGCCAGCTTGCGGTCCCTGGTTCTTGAATACGCTGACGTACTTGAAGCGCGGATCCTTCTTCAAATCGGCGGTGCGCGAAGCCCATGCCCACAAGACGCGCTCGATTTCCTCGTCGCTGAACTGCGAAAGGCGCCGGTCGTGAATTGGAGTCTCGACGACGACTTCATGAGCGCCCAGAGCTCCCATCTTGTCGTAGATGCCTTCGGGAAGGCGGCCCGGCTCTCCCTCGATCCGGTAAATCGGCCGGGGATGCGGCAGGACGCGTATCTGCCAGGCGCCTTCCTGCGGCCAAGTGAGGATGGAAGGCAATGCATCGATTTTGTCAGGCTCGAGCGGGCACCCAACCGAGGTGTCGCTAAGGGCGTCGCGCTGGCCGACGACAACCCACGCTTGAGTTACTGGATCTTTTCTGAGTTCCATAGGGTTGCGTGGTAGTTTCTTGTCCCGGCTGTATGGTTGTCAAGCAACCAAGCCGCTTTCCGTTCCTGCGCTTCCCTTCTCTCCCGGTGTCTCGGTTGCCTTTGAGTGCGACCGGTGTGTTAAATTTCGGGCATGGGCTCGGATACTGATTTCATGGAGATGGCGCTGGAGGAAGCGCGCGGGGCGGCGGCGTCCGGCGAAGTGCCAATTGGCGCCGCGCTTGTGCTCGAGGGGAGACTGATCGCGAAATCTGGCAACCGGACCATCCGCGACGGGGACCCGACCGCGCACGCCGAGATCGTGGTGCTACGCGAAGCGGCGCGGCTAGCCGCCAACCACCGGCTTGGCGGCGCGGTTTTGTACGTTACGCTCGAGCCGTGCATTATGTGCGCCGGCGCGATGATTCAAGCGCGGATCGCGCGATTGGTCTACGGCGCGGATGATCCCAAGGGCGGCGCGGCGCGGACTTGCTTCGAAATGCTGTCGCACCCACGGCTGAATCATCGCATCGAATTCACACCGGAAATACTGGCGGCGGAGTCCGCGGAATTGTTGCAAAAGTTTTTCGCCGCCCGCCGCTGACCGGCGTCCGGCGAATTGGAGGCACTTTGCGCCAGCGACGGTCGCGCCGGCGCATGCAAGACTCAGGCGATCCGCGGCCAGTTCCGCCAGTGATGCGGATCATGGACTGTGCGCTCGTTCAGAATGATTGCTGACATTCGGAGCGCTCTGCTACGATTAACGTTACAGCCACTGCGGAGAGGTGACTGAGCGGTTGAAAGTACTCGCCTCGAAAGCGAGCGTACGGGAAACCGTACCGTGGGTTCGAATCCCACCCTCTCCGCCATTCCTTGCGACGCGTTTGTCGGCGTTCCCTTAAACCCAGGATAGCTTTAGCGGTCCAATTCCATGCCCGGTGTTGTACGCACAAACGTATTGACATATTAGGGTCCTGCAATTAAGCTCTGTTTGTGGCGGGACGCCATGCGATTTGAATGGAATGAGAGCAAGGACCGTCGGAACCGCAATAAGCATGATGTTCGTTTTGAAACTGCGATTCTGGCGTTTGAGGATCCTTATGCCATGACGCAGCGTGATTTCAGCCATGACGATGAGGAACGCTGGGTGACGGTTGGGGCCATCGGGCCGGGTTCCATTCTTCTGATCGTTCACACGCACGATGAGAAAGACAACGAAGAAGTTATTCGCGTCATCTCGGCCCGCGCAGCGGAGGCCCATGAAAGGAGAGCCTATGAGGAAGCTCACAAGGGAACAACGACGAGACATTCGAACGATCGCCGCAAAAAGGGACGAGGATATTGATTTCTCCGATGCGCCGCCGGTTCTGGACTGGAGCGGGGCCGAAATCGGGAAGTTCTACCGACCCAAAAAGAGGCCGGTTACCATGCGCCTGGATTCCGACGTGATCGAATGGCTGAAAGCCGATGGCCGCGGATATCAGACCAAGGCGAATTGGCTTCTGCGGCACGCCATGCTGCACCACACGCGACAGAAAAGGGCAAGCGGCAGCGTGCGGAGGTCTCGGGGTGGCAAACAGGAGAAGAGGAAGGCTTGAACAAGAATGATGGCATCCTGCGTGTTGCTTCGGTCACTCCTGCCAAGAGGTTTCTGCTGGCCGTGCTAACGTGGTGAAAGGATCGCTGCCGACATGTGGCGGCGTGTCCTTGGGATTTCAGAGCGCAGATGACCCTCCATACGGTTGAGCAGGTTCGCCGCATATTTCGGATTGTTGCAGGGTTCACGCTATTGCTGGCGGGTGTGGTGATGCTGGTGACGCCTGGCCCGGGGTGGCTGGTGATTCTGCTGGGGCTGGGGTTGCTGGCGGCGGAGTTTGTGTGGGCGCGGCGGCTGATGGATCGCATCAAGCGCGAAGGCGGGCGGCTGCGGGATGCGGTGAGGCGGCCGGAGAAAGACCCGGCGCGGCCCGGCGGCGACAGGGGCGGGCCGTCAGAAAGTGCTTGACTCTGACGTAACGTGAGGTTTTAGGGTGCATCTCAGTGGTTGGCGGGAGGCTGAGATGCTGCGAATCAGTGAGTTTGCCCGGGCTGGGAGTGTTACCGTCCGCACATTGCGGTTTTACGACGAAGTAGGGCTGCTGCGACCGGCGCACGTATCGCAGGAGAGCGGTTACCGTGTGTACAGCAGTGCGCAGATCGCGCAACTCAATCAGATACAAGCGTTCAAAGACATGGGCTTCGCGCTCGGCGAGATTTTGGATTTGCTGCTGCGGCCGCCGAACGTAGAGGAACTGCGGCGAGTGCTTCGCGAACGACGCGAGGTCTTGCGCGGGCGTGTTCGCGAGGACGCCGGGCGGCTGGCGCGGATTGAGGCGCGGCTCGATAGTTTGGAACGCGGCGGTGCATCTGATTCCCCGGTGCTATTTGGAGAGACGCGGGAACAGTGGGTGGTATCGGCCCGGGAAAAGCTGGGCAGCTACGACGAGGCGGACGAGCTTTTTTCAGATATCGAGCGGATGGTGGATGCGGAGCTGCTGGACGAAGGGCGAGCCACGATCTGGCACTCGTGCATGGAGAGCGAAGGAGAGATTGATTGTGAAGCAGTGCGGTTCCTCAAGCGGCCGATGACAGGGTCGCGCGGACTAAAAAGCTACGCGTTGCCGCCCGCGAAGATCGCTTTTGCATATCACTATGGCTCGGAAGAATCGATCGGCAGGACCTACCAATCGATTTCGAATTGTGTTGCGGAACGCGGCTATCGTGTGGCGGGAGCGAAGCGGGAAGTTTACTGGGCCGCGGGTGGGTCCGGCGGCGAAGCGGGATCGTTGACGGAGGTGCAGTTTCCCGTTAGCAAGGCTCGCGCCGCGCCGCGAGCGGGCCGGGCAAGCTCTGCGTAGCTGGATCGTGCAAATCCCTAATCGGCAGGAGGTCGAAGGATGAGAATCGTCGCAGGAGTGGTGTGTTTGTTCGTGGCGGGGTCGGTGGGAGAAACATGGCACCGAAATCAGGAAAAGGAGAATCGAATCATGGAGCACAAAGAAGCTGCGGTAAAGTTCGTGAAGTCGGAGACGCTGCCGCCTGCGGCGGGCTATTCGCAGGTTGCGGTAGTGGCAAAAGGCCGCCTGATTTACATCGCCGGACAGGTGGCGATGGACACTTCTGGCAAGCTGGTCGGCCCCGGCGATTTCCGGGCGCAGGTGAAGCAAACTTTCGAGAATCTAAAAGCCGCGCTGGCAGTCAGCGGCGCGACGTTCGATAACGTGGTGAAGCTGAACAGCTATTTTGTGGACGTGAAACAGGCGCCGGTCTTTCGAGAAGTGCGGGATCAGTATGTGAATGTGGCGAATCCTCCGGTCAGCACAGCGGTGGAAGTGCGGCGGCTGGTGCGCGAAGAATGGCTGATTGAGGTGGAAGCAGTGGCCGTCGTGCCGGAGTAAATCGGATACCCGGCGGAGAATGAGGGTACGTATGGATGCTGGACTGATCGGACTGGGCCAAATGGGAAGCGGAATCGCGAAGAGCTTGCTGCGCGGCGGGCATCGCCTGACGGTCTACAACCGGACCGCGGAGCGGGCGGAGGCGCTGCGCAGCGAGGGAGCGCGGGCGGTGAGTTCCATCGCCGAGGCATGCAGTTCCGGGGTGGTGCTGAGCATGCTAGCGGATGATGCGGCCGTTGAACACGTGGTGTATAGCGAAAAAGGAGTGCTGGCGTCGCTGCCTGCGGGAGGACTGCATATTTCGCTGAGCACGATCAGCGTGGCGCTGAGCGACCGGCTGGCCGCGGATCATGCGCGAGCCGGGCAAGAGTATGTGGCGGCACCGGTGTTTGGCCGGCCGGAAGCGGCGGCGTCAGCCGGGTTGATTGTGGTTGCGGCAGGAGCGGCGAGGAGCATGCAACGAGCCAAGCCTGTGCTTGCAGCGATGGGTCCGAAGCTCGTGGTCTTCGGCGAAAAGCCTTCCCTGGCAAATGTGGTCAAGCTCACTGGCAACTTTCTGCTCAGTTCCGTGATTGAATCGCTGGGCGAAGCGTACGCTTTTGCGCGGAAGTCCGGCGTGGATGCGGCGGCGCTGCACGATTTTTTCACCAGCACGATTTTCACCGCGCCAGTGTATAAGATGTATGGCGGGCTGATCGTGGAAGGCCGGCACGAACCGGCGGGTTTTGCGGCTAAGCTGGGGTTCAAAGACGTGAGGCTGGTGCTGCAAGCAGCGGAATCGGCAGCAGTGCCGATCGCGAGCGTAGTGCACGATCGTTTCGTCACCGCTATCGCTCGTGGGAACGCGGATAAGGATTGGTCGGTGCTCGGACGCGTTGCCGCTGAAGATGCCGGACTGACGCCGGCGAAATAGCGAGCCGGCCCGACACCCGACCGCGGGGAGACTGGAATGAACGATTGGCGAGGGAAGTGGGCGGTCATCACGGGCGCGAGTGCGGGGATCGGAAAGGCGTTTGCGGAAGAATTGGCAGCCGGCGGGACGCACCTGGTGCTGACGGCGCGGCGCGGTGATCGCCTGGAGGAAATCGCGAAGAAGCTGGCGGCGCAGCACCAGATACGGGCCGAAGTTTGCGTAGCGGACCTGACGGAGCCGGGCGCGCCAAAGAAGATTTTCGATTTCACCAAGAACAGGGGTATCGACGTCGAGCTGCTGATTAATAACGCAGGATTCGGCAGCTACGGCGAGTTTGCCCAGGATGCTTTGCAACGCTTGCTCGAAATGGTGCAGGTGAATTGCAGCGCGGTGGTGCATTTGACGCGGTTGTATTTGCCGGACATGATGGCGCGCAAGCGGGGCGATGTTCTGATCGTGGCGTCCACGGCGTCGTTTCAGGGCGTACCGTACATTTCGACTTACGCGGCCACGAAAGCGTTCGATCTGATTTTCGCGGAAGGACTTGCGGAAGAGGTGAAGCCGCATGGTTTGCGGGTGTGCGCGCTTTGCCCGGGATCGACGACATCAGAGTTTCACGAAGTGGCGAATCAAACGCAGTTCGCGGCCAAGCAGAAGCAGGAGAGCGCGGAAAAAGTGGCGCACACGGGTCTGGAGGCGCTGGCCGCGGGGAAGAGTTACGTGATCTCAGGCTTGGGGAACTATCTCGGCGCGAACATGCAGCGGGTGGTGCCGCGGCGGCTGGTGACGCGCATCGTGGCGGGGATGTTCCGGCCGGGCAAGCAGCATTAAGACATTCCACAAGGATTTTGCCAAGTTCTGGGTCGCTGACGTGCCTCGGGTTCGCAACGCGTTGCTCTCCTACCCCGTCTAACTTATTGCCAGTAAAGGATATGCCTGCTGCGCTTGAGTGACGCAAAGCGCGGGAACTTTTCACGGCGTTCAACGGAATAGATAGGTGATAACCGGCTGAGCGTCTCATCGGGAGAAATGACGATCGAAGAGCGAGTCGCAGACGGCGTTCTGCTGGGACGGGCCGGGAAAGGCGATGAAGAGGCTTTCACCGTTCTTTATCGGCGGCATCAGGCGGCATTGTTTCGCTTTGCGGTGCGCATGACCGGGAGCGCGTGGGCGGCCGAGGAAATTGTGCAGGATATTTTTATGACGTTGGTGCGCGAACCGAAAAAGTACGACGCCGGACGCGGGGCTGTGGGAGCTTTTCTGTTCGGAATTGCGCGCAACCGCGTGATGAAGCACCTCGAGCGTGCGCCGCGCGATATTTCGCTGGAGACAGACGGCGAAGACACGCGGATCGGTGCGACGGTCTTGCAGGATTCTTTCACGCCGGCCGCGTGGACCGAACAACGGGAGCGTGCCAAACACGTCCGGGAGGCGGTGCTGGAATTGCCGCCGGAGTTCCGGGAAGCGGTGGTGCTTTGCGAGTTGGAAGAGATGAGTTACGAAGAAGCGGCGCAGGCGATTGGCTGCCCGATCGGGACGGTGCGGTCGCGGCTGCATCGCGGGAAGGCGCTTTTGCTGGCGAAGCTGGAGTTGCTGCGGGAGGTTCCGCGGCGGGCGAACGCGGGACGGTAGGCGTGCTGAGTGGTTGTGGAGTCGTGTGGTTGAGTTGTTGAGTTGTTGAGTTGTTGAGTTGAGGAAGAAGCGATGACCTGTGAAGAATTCGAGCGAGTGGGATGGGACGCGGAGCGCGATGCTTCGTTGAGCGCGGAGGAACGCGCGGCGGCTTTCGCGCATGCGGCTGACTGTCCGGCGTGCGCTGCGCTGGAGGATTCGTGGCGCGCGGCGAAGATGGAGTTGCGCGCGTTTGGGGCGGCTACGGAAGCAGCGGAGACGCCGTCACGCGTGGAAATGCGGCTGCGGCAGGAATTTCGTACGCGGCATCGTTCTCTCCGGGTTCGGCGAACGGCTGTGATGGCGTCGTGGGGTCTTGCGGCGGCAGCGGTGATTTTCGGCACGGTGACGTGGATCAACTGGCGCAATGGGCAGCGGGACGCGCAGGCGAATGTGAGCCACGCGGGCGGCGCTCAGGCAGCGACGCGGTCTGATGCGGCCACCGCTGCCGCCGAGACGCTGGTAGCGGACAACAACGGCGGGGACTTTACGCCGCTTCCGGGAAGTATGGTTTTCGATTCCGATGACGCATCGATCGTGCGCGTGCGCATGCAGCGTGGCTCGCTGAGCGCCCTGGGCTTTCCGGTGAACGAAGAGCGGGCGAGCGACTGGATTCAGGTGGATTTGCTGGTTACGGATGATGGGCTACCGCAGGCGGTGCGGTTGTCGCGGTAGGCGCAGAGCGATCTAGATTTTGTGCGATGAGGAGTTCGTCGCCCACGGGAGAGAAGAGGAGACGAAAAATATGAGACGCAGATTTTTGGCAGGTATAGTTTCGGCCGGTACGCTACTTCTTTGCTGGGGCATCGCGCGGGCGCAGCAAGCGCCTGAAGTTGCGCCACCTCCGCCTACGCAGGACGTAATCTTCATCAGCATGGAGCAAGGGCCGGGGCCGGAGTTCGGGCCGATGAGCGAGCATATCGATATGCTCGGTTTTGAAGGGATGCACGGGGGCAAAGTGGTGACGGGAGCGCCGTTCTCGGCTACGGCAACGGCGGAGTCGGTGCAGACCTTGGCAGACGGAAGCCACATCACCCGGAAAACACAGACGAATCTGTTCCGCGACAGCCAAGGGCGCTTCCGCAAGGAGACCACGGTGCAGGGATTCGGACCGTTGGCTGCCAGCGGCCAGCCCAAGACGTTCATTATTATTCATGACGCGGTGGCCGGCACGGCTTTTGCACTCAATCCCGACCAGAAGATTGCTCACCAGTTGCCCAACGGGCGAGGCCACGGCGGTGTTGCGGGCGAGATGAAGGACAAGATGCAACACAAGAAAATCGGCGGGGCGGACAACGTCCAGACCGAGGATCTTGGCAAGCAGGCCATCAACGGAATCAGCGCGCAGGGAACGCGCCACACGCGCACCATCCCTGCCGGACAAATCGGAAATGAGAAGGCCATTACGATTGTGTTCGAGAGCTGGTATTCGCCGGACTTGCAACTGGTGGTCATGAGCAAGCGCAGCGATCCGCGCTTTGGCGAAACGACTTACACCGTGAGCAACATTCAGCGGAAGGAGCCGGCTGCTTCGCTGTTCTCCGTGCCGGCCGACTACACGATTAAGCAAGGCGGCGCTGGGCCCGGCATGGGAGGCCACGGCTCGCACCGCCGCATGGAAGGAGCACCACAAGCGCCTCCGGCAAGCTAAATCACTTAACCGATCTTCTCTCCTGAAGACGGCGCGCCCTTTTCGCATCTGCCCCCATCAGTGCGAAGAGGGCGTCGTCGTGTCTGGACGGTGTGGCCGGCCCAGCGGACTGTGTTACTGTACGCTTCCGCGATTTCTTCAGGGGCTCAGGATGGCGAAACCCAAGGTCTTTGCAACGCGGCCGCTTTTTGAGGCGGCTCGCGCGATTCTAGACGCAAATTGTGATGTCGAATATTGGCGGCAGCCGGAGCGCATTCCCCGCGAGGAGCTTCTGCGGCGCGTCAAAGATAAGGAAGCGCTCGTTTGTCTGCTGACCGAGCGTGTCAACGACGAGTTGCTGCAAGCCGCTCCGAAACTCCGCATCGCCGCGAACGTGGCCGTTGGATTCGACAACATCGACGTTGCCGCGTGCACCAGACGCGGCGTGGTGGCTACGAATACGCCAGGCGTGCTGGACGAAACCACCGCCGATTTCGCGTGGACCCTGCTCATGGCCGTCGCCCGGCGCATTGGCGAAGGCGAAGCTCTGGCGCGCTCCGGAAACTGGGAAGGCTGGGATCTGGATCAACTGGTGGGCGCCGACGTGTGGGGCAAAACGCTTGGCCTGGTCGGATTCGGGCGCATCGGCAGAGCGATGGCTCGCCGCGCCGGCGGTTTTCAGATGAAGGTGCTGTACACGGATGCGGTGCGCGTGGCGGAAAGCGTGGAGCAGGAGTTGCACGCGGAATTCCGCGACTTGAATGCGCTTCTCGCCGAGTCGGACTACGTCAGTTTGCATGTTCCGCTCTTGCGGGAGACGCGCGGGCTCTTCGACGGCGCGCGTTTTTCGCGCATGAAACCAACCGCGTTCCTCATCAACACCGCGCGTGGGCCGGTGGTTAACGAAGCCGCCCTGGTGCTTGCGTTGGAGAACGGCAAGATCGCTGGCGCGGCGCTCGACGTTTTCGAAAACGAGCCACGCATTCATCCGGGGCTCAAGCGCAGCAACGTGGTCCTGGCGCCGCATATCGCGTCGGCGTCTCTCGAGACGCGCACAAAGATGGCCTGCATCGCCGCGGAGAATGTCGTCGCGCTTTTCGCGGGACAGCGCCCGCCCAACCCGCTTAATCCCGAGGTCTTGCGCGCCGGGTAAGGCCCGCGGGCGCATCCATCATGGCGGATCTCAAGCAACTCGCCCGCCGCATTTTCCAGGAAACGCTCGCGGCTATCGATACTCGCGGGTCCATGCAGCGCAAGCTGTGCTGCGAAGGTATGAACCTCACCGTGGACGCAACGCTGGTCGATCTCGGCGCGTTTTCGCGCGTTTGCGTCGTGGCCGTCGGGAAGGCCGCTCACGCCATGATCGACGGCCTCGCCTTGGTCCTGCCTTCTTCAGTGCCGCTCGATGGCGTTGTTTGTGCTCCCGTTCGGGCCGCCAAGCCGGTCGCGGGCCTGCGCTATTTCGTCGGCGGACACCCCGAGCCGAACGCTGAGAGTTGGAGCGCCGCTGAATCGATTCTTGCTCTTCTGCGCGCCACGGACGAGCGCACGCTGATTTTCTTTCTGCTTTCCGGCGGCGGCTCAGCGCTGGTCGAGCTTCCGCTCGATCCTGCGCAGACACTCGAGGACGTGCAGCAACTGCATCGCGCCCTGGTCACTTGCGGCGCTTCCATCGACGAGATCAACACCGTCCGCAAACATCTCTCCACCGTGAAGGGCGGCCGCCTGGCCACGGCGGCGCCGGACGCCACCAAAATCACCCTTGCCGTCAGCGATGTTCCCGCGGGCAAAGAATCGGCTTTAGCGAGCGGGCCGACGCTTCCCGATCCCACGACGGTTGCGGATTTCCGCCGCATCATCGCGGCATACCAGCTCGCCGAGAAATTCTCTCCGGCTCTGCGGCGCTGGCTGGCCGCGGGAAATCCGCCGGAAACGCCGAAGCGCAGCAATCCTGCGTTCGCTCGCGCGCACTTTTCGCTGCTTCTCGGCGTGGACGATCTTTTCCATCCGGCGCACCACGCCGCTGAAGCGCAAGGGTGCATCACCTGCTGCGATAACACGACGGACGACTGGCCCGTCGAACGCGCCGCCGCAAATCTGCTCGCGCAGCTCGACGAGTTGCGCAACACCCACCGCAATCAGCGCGTCGCTCTGGTGGCCGATGGGGAACTCAGCTCGCCCGTGACCGGAAGCGGGCTCGGAGGCAGGAATTCCGCGTTCGTTCTGGCGTGCGTGGCGAAAATTGCCGGCCAGCGCATCACCGTACTAAGTGCGGGCACTGACGGCATGGATGGCAACAGCCCGGCGGCAGGCGCCATCGCGGACGGCGATTCGCTGGCACGCGCGAAAGCTCTGGGACTGGATCCGGCGGCGTTCTTCCGCAACAGCGATGCCTACAACTTCTTCGCGCGGCTCGATGACGCCATCGTCACAGGTCCTACGGGTACCAATCTCCGCGATCTGCGCGTGCTGATCGCGGAACCGTAATTCGCGGCGCTGTGCGCTGCTTCGTCGAGCTACGCCTCCGCACTATTTCGCCGAGAGCTTCGACTCGATCGACTTCAATCGCTCGTTCATCTCGTGGACCAATTTTTCCAGACGCTCCAGCCGGTCCGCAACCTCCGGGTTGTCGCCTTGCGGCGCACCGTCCATACTGGTTTCTTCCATGCCGCCGGCATGCGTTCCGGCCTTCGTGCCGCCGCGCAGCCGCCCGATTTGCCGCTTGATCATCGGCACCACCTCGATGCTCAAGTCGTCGCTCTTCAGCATGGCCTCGAGCGCTGGAATCGCGGACTTGTCGCCGCGCCATCCGAGTGCATTGATCGACGCCACGCGAACCGGAAAGCGCGGTTCGGTCATGTAGCCGGCGATGAGCGCGGTGATTTCCTGGTCATCTTTTTTCAGGCGCGCCAGGCTGTAGATCGCGGCAGTCCTTGTATCGATCGGCTTGCCCACCGCCGACCATTCCTTCAGCAGCGGCACGGCCCGGTCGTCGCCCAAGCCAGCAAAGGATCGTAGTGCTGCTTTACGCAAAAATCCGTCTGGCGAATCCGCCGCTACCGCTGCGCTCAGCGTCGTGAATGCGCTCGCTGCCTTGGAGCCACCGAGGGCTTCCAGAGCTGCCGCACGTGCGCGATACGAGCTATCCTCGCGCGCGATTTCATCCAGCCGCGCAATCACTTGCGCGTCTCCTTTGAAGTTGGCCAGCGCTGCCACTTCGGCCTGCCGCACCCATGGTTTGTCCTGCGTCTTCAGTGCCTCCAGAAGCTCTTTCTGCGATGCCGCGCCGCCCAGTGCGCCCAGCGCTTCCGCGGCCACTTGCCGCACGCCCTGCGCTTTGTCACTCCGCACCGCAGCGCCGAGCGCCGCCGCCGCTTCCTCATCGCCGCTGAGTCTTCCCAGCGAGAGCGCCGCATCCGCGCGATCCGCCACTTCGGACGCATTCTTCAACTGGTAGATCCATTCCTTTTTGTCCTTGTGAAAGTCCGATGCCTCGAGGACTTGGCTACCCTTGTCGAAGAGCACCATCAGCGGCGCGTGATCCGACGGAAACGTGTAAACCTTCTCTTCCTTCGATACCGTGATGTTGTATAGCTTCGGCCCTGAAGCCGTAGTGATTTCCACTTCCACGGGCACGCGGAACAGCCCGACGCGCCCTTCGCGCTTCTGAATCTGCTTCACCGTCAACGCCACTTCATGCTTCGTTTCGTCATACGAATATTTCAGATCGAATTTTGGCGCGCCTGCGCCATAAATCCACTGTCCCAGGAATTCATCGATGTTCCGGTGCGTGGCTTCCTCGATGGCCTTTCCGAAGTCCGCGGTCACCACGTTCTTGCCGCGATTCGCCTCGAGGTAGTGCTTCAGGCCGCCGTAAAACGCCTCGTCGCCAAGCTCATGCCGCAGCATGTACAGCACCCAGCCGCCTTTTCCGTAAGCATTTCCGTCGAATTCATCCGAGTCATCGGCGAAGTCGTGCCGCACGATGGACTTTTTGAAGAGATTCGTTTCCCCGAACCATTGGCGCGCGCCCTTCCAGCGTTCGTAGTCCGCCTGGTCTTTGCCGTAGTGCGCTTCTTGCCACATCATTTCGGCATAGGTCGCAAAGCCCTCGTTCAGCCAGATGTCTCCCCAGTCCTTGCAAGTCACCAGATCGCCGAACCATTGGTGCGCCAGCTCGTGCGAAATCAGGTCGTCCTGCCCCATCGGGTATTCGGCCACCAGCTTCGGATGCACGAGCGAGGTGCTGGTATTCGTGGTCGCGCTCGAATTCTCCATTCCTCCCGCGACGAAGTCATCCACCATCACCTGTGCGTATTTCTCCCACGGATACTCCACACCGAATTTCTTGGTGAACAGCTCGATCATCAGAGGAGTCCGGCCGTAGTTAATCGGCAACCGGTCGCCGCGGCCCTTCGGCGCGTAGTACGTCAACGGCAGCCCATGCCAGCTCTCTTTCACTTCGTCGAACTCGCCCGCCACCACGGTGATCAGATACGTCGAACTTGGCACGGACTCTTTCCACGTCCACGTTTTCATGCCGCTGCCGGAGTCGGCCACACTCATCAGCTTCCCGTTGGCAATCGTGGTCCACGCCGCAGGGACCGTCAGAATCGTTTCCGTTGTCAGCCGGTCGTTCGGCTCGTCGTAGGTCGGCAGATAGTTGCGTGTATCTTCGGATTCGCCCTGGGTCCAGATTTCCTTTGGGCGGTCCGGATAATCCTTGTCCGGCAGAATGAAATAAAGCCCCTTGTTTGGTTTGCCGTCGTACTTGATCTCCACGTCAAACTTCTCGCCCGCTTTCGCAGAACCCGGCAGCGCAACGATCAATTTCTCCGGGGTGGTCTCGAATTTCGCCGCCGCCTTGTTCACGGTCACGCTGTGAATGTCCAGCGCCACGGAATCGAACCAAATCTTGGCGGTGCCGTCGCGAAGAATCGTCAGCGTGTGCGTCACGTCGCCGGTGACTTGCTTCTTCTCCACGTTGAATCGCAGCGCGATCTTCGAATGCTGCAAGTCGTAATCTTTGCTCCGGGCATACGGCTCATCCCCGAAAACGCTGGCAACTCGCGCTCCTGCCATCGCCAGCAGTACCACCAGCAATACCGCCAGCAATACCGCCGCCGGCCGCGCCGGCACCGCTCGGCGGATGATTCGCTTCTGTTCGATCCCCAGCTTCATTCTTTCGTTCTCCTCTGCACTTTGTGCCCTGCTCGTTCCAATGCCGCGACGGCTTGCTCCAGATCGCCGTCGTTCACCAGCAAATAATCCGTGTCGTACGTGGACACCGCGAAGATGCTCACGGAGGCTTCCGCCAGCGGAATGGCCAGGGATGCCACAATTCCCGTCAGCGAAAATGCCAGCGTGCTTTCCACGCGAATCAGTCGCCGCCGGCGCTCCGCTTTCATGTCCGCCGTCAGCAGCTTTTCTTCGCACACCAGCGAAAGCTCTTCTTCGGTCTTTGTCACCGAATAGAAAAAACTCTCCGTGTACGGAACCGGAATGCGCGCGTCCGGCGCAAACCGCGCAATTGCATACGTGCCTGGCAGCACGGTCAGCAGCAGTTGATGCGAATTCTCCATCGTCTAAAACAAGCTCCTCAAAGGCAGATCTCGTTCCCCGTAACCACCAATCAAGCGTACTCACTGACTGCGGTCTGCGCTAGTCCGGTGACCGATACGCGTAGCGCATTCAAAAGCAGCACTCGGAAGCAACACCCCATCCACCGGCTGCTTCACTGCGGACGAACTGAGCGTGACTAGCCGCCCAACTTTTTCATCTGCGTGCGTGGAGGCGTCTCGCGGGCAAAATTCGCCTGTGCCCATCGGCAACTGGTCAACTGCAGACTTCCAGTCCTCGACCGTAGTGTCTCTAAGTATCTTAGACGGCGGCCCACCGGAATTGGTAACGCCAATGGCCACTCTTCCGGCCTGCTTCTGGACCGCCCCGGCAAACCCGGCGATCGTCCCAACTTCCCTGATGTCTACCACTTGCGAGTAAGCCTCCCTCCCCATCACACGCGCAATTTCACGCTGCCGTTTTTTCGCGTGTTCTCTAGCCCAGTCTAAACCTCGCTGCAGTCCCCCGCTTTCCTCAGCGTCTCTGCGCTGTCTTTTCTGAGCTCCTGTTGCCCAAACCATTGACGCAACATGTGTAGGAGCGGAGACTTCCTGCGCGTCTTAAGGAAAGGACGCCCTCTCATGGCACCTCCAAAATCTGACCCACCAGCCTTCGTCGTCGATCCCCAGGTCCGCATCGGCCACGTACACCTCAAAGTCGCGGACATCGAACGTTCCCTTAGCTTCTACTGCGGATTGCTCGGCCTCCAGCTGATGCAGCGTTTCGGCCCCGGCGCCGCTTTTCTCTCCGCCGGCGGCTATCATCACCACATCGCCGTCAACACCTGGGAAAGCCTCGGCGGCTCACCTCCTCCGCCGGGCACGACCGGCCTCTATCACCTCGCCATCCTTTATCCCAGCCGCGCCGCGCTTGCCACGCTTCTCCATCGAATCCTCGCGGCTCACGTGGCCCTCGATGGCGCCGCCGATCACGGCGTCAGCGAATCCATTTATCTCCGCGATCCTGACGAAAATGGCGTCGAGCTCTATTGCGACAAAGCCAAAGAAGTCTGGCCGCGCGATTCCGCGGGCCATCTCGCCATGTACACCAAGCCGCTCGACCTCCACAAATTGCTCAGCGAAGCCCCGCCCGGCCTGCATCTCTCCTCTGGCCCGCGCGACCTGTGACGGAATCTTTTCTGCGCCTTGCGTGCAAAGCCAACCGTGCTATCCTCTCCGCGCCTTGCCCACGCCAACTCCAACAGAATCCGAAAGCCTGCACTCATCGGCCGACCGCAACGCCCACGCTCTCGCCTTTCTGCGCATCGGCGTCGGCCTCTTTTTCTTGATTTTCGGCGAATACAAAGTCTTCGGCACGCAGTTCACTCTCCACGGCGGATTTCAGTATTGGATCAATCGATTTCTGGAAGGCGGCGCGTACCCCTTCATGGCGCCGGTTCTTCGCGGATTCGTTTTGCCGCACGCCACGCCGATCGCTTTCCTCGTCGCTTACGGCGAGCTCGCCATCGGCCTCAGCCTCCTCTCCGGCATTCTGGTGCGCGCCGCCAGCGCCTGCGGCATCGTCTTCATGCTCACGCTGCTGTTCTCTTCGGATTATCCCGGCGCCGCCGCACCTTTCTGGCAATACTTCGGCGCTTCGCTCAGCCACTCGGTTTTCGCTGCCTGCTTCATCGCTTTCCTCATCGGCCGCTCCGATGAAATCTGGTCCATGCGAAGCTGGTTGCGCACAAGGGGGAGCCGGTGATTCGAATCTCGGCAGGTATTGCAGGGCTATTGCTGATCGCGGCGCCGGCTGCAATCGCGCAAGCGCAGCCAACCAAGCCCGCCGCGCCGCAGGCCCAGCCGGTGGCCGCGGAAGCCGCGGTACTCCCCGCGCACGCGCTCGAATCGGCCGACCTCGAAGCCTTCTTCGACGGCATCATCCCCATGCAGCTCGAACGCAGCGACGTTGCGGGCGCCGTCGTCCTCGTCATGAAAGACGGCCAGACCCTTTTACGCAAAGGCTACGGCTACTCCGACGCCGAAAAGAAGACCGCCGTCGATCCTGCGGCCACCGCGTTCCGGCTCGCTTCCATCTCCAAACTCTTCACCTGGGTTTCCGTCATGCAGCTCGTCGAGCAGAACAAGCTGGACCTCGACGCCGACGTCAACACTTACCTCGATTTTCAGATTCACCCGGCATTCGACAAGCCCGTCACGCTCCGCAATCTGATGACGCACACTGCAGGCTTCGAAGAGGTCGTCCGCGACCTTCTCTTCACCAGCGAGAAATCCAAAGTTTCGCTCCGCCAATTCCTGATCGACAATCAGCCCCGGCGCCTCTTCCCTCCCGGCGTCATTCCCGGCTACTCAAATTATGGCGTCGGCCTCGGCGGCTACATCGTCGAGCGCGTCAGCGGCCAGCCGTTCGAACAATATGTTCACGATCATATCTTCGCGCCGCTCGGCATGACCCACTCCGGCTTCGAGCAGCCCCTCCCCAGCTCCGTCACTCCTTCGAACGGCTATCGCGCGACCGACGGAAAACCAGTGGGCTTCGAGATTTTTCTTCCCGCTCCCGCCGGCGGCGTCTCCTCCTCCGCAGCAGACATGAGCCGCTTCGCTCTCGCTCTCCTCAATGGCGGCGAACTCGACGGCAAACGCATCCTGCAACCCGAAACGCTCGCCGCCATGTGGACACCGCAATTCCGCGCCAACGACGCCCTACCTCCCATTTGCATGGGCTTCTACGAAAGCTGGCGCAACGGCCTGCACTTCATCGGGCACGATGGCGACCTCCTCGCCTTCCACAGCCGCTTCCTTCTCGAACCGCAGAAAAAGCTCGTGCTTTTCGTTTCCTACAATTCCCGTGGCTCGGAAAGCAAGGTCCGCAGCGAACTGCTTCGCTCTTTTGCTGACCGCTACTTTCCCTCCGCCGCCAAACAGACCTTCATCACTCTCTCCACCGGCGAAGCCAAGGAATACGCCGGGGCGTTCATCTCCACTCGCCGCGCCGACTCCACCAAGCTGGCTGCCTTGAATCTCGGGCAGAGTGTCGCTGCGGTCGACAAAGATGGCGTCCTCACCATCGACACCAGCAAGGATCTTCGCGGCCACACCTACAAATGGAAGCCCATCGCCAAGGATCTCTGGCAGCAAGTGGACGACCAGGGCAAGCTCTTTTTCATTCGCGACGCCAACGGCCGCATCGTCCGCGCCGCCGGCGATTTTCCCGGCGGTCAGTGGCAGCGTGTCCCATGGTGGGAAAACGCCAAGCCCGTCAGCGTCCTGCTCGGCTGCTGCCTCGTCATCTTGATGCTGGCCGGGCTCGCCGCGCTATCTCGCTTCCTGCGCCGCCTCATCTTCCGCAAGCGCCCGCCTTCGCAACCGCAGCCAGGAACAGCTTATCTCACCGCCGGTCCGCTTCTTGCCTCCATCGCTTGGCTGCTCCTCGCCGCCATCCTCTTCGCCATCTCCGCCTATTTCGACAGCGATTCCGCCATCGCTCCCACTCGCGCCTTCGATAAATATTTTGTCGTCCAGAACATCGTCGCCGTCTTCGCCATCTTCTTCAGCGCGTGGGCGGTCTTCTCCGCCATCGCCGCGTGGCTGCGCCATCTCCGCCTCATCACCAGAGTCAAATTCTCCATCGTCGCCATCGCCTGTCTCTACCTGGTGTATTTCTCTTTGCACTACGAAATCCTCGGGCCCGCCCATCGCTACTAGCTGCCTTATCAACATCGCCTACCAGTACGGCTAGGCCCCGCACTAGCCTGATTTCAACGAATTTTCTTGCGGAAGTCCTTGACCTTGCTCATCCGCCCGCTAGAATGCCGCGTACGCATTGGGTAGAGAGCGCTGTTGAGGCTGTGGTGGCAGCCACTACCTCTCACGACCTCAATTCCATGAGCGTCCAAACCTGCATTCGTCCCCGTGCATCGCACCCCGGACTCGGCGTGTTTCCGCACTGACATAAGGAGAAAGACAAATGAAAGCCGCAAGTCTCGAACCGGCCCATAGCTCGTTTCCCAGGCGCATCGTTGCTCTTCTCGCTCTCGTCGCACTTCTAGTTGCCGGTGTTTTTTACGCCGCGCGCTCCCACAATCCGGTCAGAGCCGCCGACCACCGCGATTCCCCCACCGCCGACGCCAATCCCGAAGGCGACATCACCGACATGTTTGCGTTTCTCGATCCCAACGATCAGTCCCAACTCGTTCTGATCATGGACGTGAATCCATTTTCTGTTCCTGCCGAAGCGCCCACCTACAGCTTCTCCAACGAATTCCTTTACCAGTTCAAATTCGCCAACGACAACAATGCCGACGATGACCTCGTCATCCAGGCGACGTTCAAGAGTGTTCCCACCACAAAATGCTCCTCCGGCCAGTGGATCCAGGTCTTCGGCCCGGCGCGCGCCGAGCACCATGGCATTCACAACTCCGTCCTCGAGCAATCGCCCTCCGCCGAAGGCTGCACCAACACGTCCTTTTCGCAAGGCGACATCAAAGTCTTCACCGGCCAGCGCGATGATCCCTTCGTAACCGACGTCAGCCAGCTTTTCCGCATCAGGGCAAGTTTGCAAGACGTCTACCGCAACTTCACCAGCCCGGCCCTCGGCGCACTCCGCGGCCGCAGCGTGCGCGCGGATGGCACCAGCGGCGTCGACTCCTTCGGCGGCTTCAACGTTTCTTCCATCGCCATCGAGCTTCCCAAGCATCGCGTGCGCGGCTCCGGCTTCCTCGGCAATTCCCATCTGCTCGGCATTTGGGGCACCGTCAGCCTGAGTGAGCATCATGGCGATTCCAACGAAAACCATGACGATCACGGCGCCACCTTCATCCAATTCCAGCGCATGGGCCAGCAACTCTTTAAGACCATCTTCGTTCCCGCCAACCAGCGCGAAGCCTTCAACGCCACCGTTCCTTCCGGCGACCTCAAGAACTGGTCCAGTCTTCTCCCCGACACGCTGACCACCACCGACAACGACGGCACCGGCAACACCATCGCCGGCCGCGTCGCTGTGCTAACCGCCGTTGGCGTTACCGCTCCTCCAAACGGTGCTCCGCTCCTCCTTCCCGCGAATTTCGGTAATACCAACAAGAATCTGATCCAGGTCGCACTCTTGCCGGACGTTCTCCGCCTTGATCTCGACCGCGATACCAACGACCTGGCCATCGGCCAGTTCGGTCTGCAAAACGGCCGCCGCCCCGGCGACAATGTCACGGAGATTCTGATGCGCGTCGCGCGTCAGCTCGCCGACGTCAAGTTTCAAGACGGCTCCGGCTTGCCCGGCAGCGGCCCAGTCGGCACGCGCCACGCTCTCGATTGCACCAAGCTCCCGGCGTGCCCGGACCGGCGCGTCCTCATCGTTCTTCAGGGCACGCAATTCCTTAAACCGGACGGCCAGCTCGGTGATCTCTCCACCAGCGGCAACGATCGTCCATTCCTTACCGCATTTCCGTTCCTCGCGAATCCCCACCCGTTGCCGGGCGAAACTTCTCCCGCTCCCGGCACCGTGGGCTTCCCGCCGCAGAACTAAAACGAGTGCGTTGGGGCCGCGAGATCCGCTCGCGGCCCTAGCGCCAACACAAAGGCAACCAAGAGGAATCGTTCATGAAAACTAGCTTCCCCCGTGTTGTGCTGCTCTTGTCCGCTTTGTTTTTTCTCTTGCTTCAGGCCGCCGCATTCGCCGCGGAATCAAAATCCGTGGCCCCCACTCGCCGCCTCCGAGAAGATCAGATCGTCGCCTTCCACGAAGCGCGCACTGCCTGGCGTCCCTACGACGCCGACGCCTGGCGCATGCTCTCAGGCGCATACGTCCAGCGCGCCGTAGCCACCGGAGACGGCGCCGACTACGATCGCGGCTGGTCCATGCTGCAAAAGGCCGAAGACCTCGATCCCGGCGATCCACGCATCCTGCAGGCCCGCGCCGAGCTCCAGCTCTCCCGCCATCATTTCCAGAATGCGCGCGAACTATCCGAGACTGGCCTGGCACAAAACCCCGAAAGCCCCGATTTCCTCGCCGTCGCCGGTGACGGTGCTCTCGAAACCGGAGATCTCGACGCCGCCACCGCCTACTATCGCCATCTCAACAAAGTCTCCCCGCGGCTCACCACCTGGGCGCGCCTCGCGCACGTCGCGGAAATGCGCGGCAATCTCGAAGAAGCCGCCGACATGCTGCAAAAAGCGCTCAACACTGGCTACGAACAAGGCTCGCTGCCGCAAGCGCGTGCCTGGTGCCGCGCCGTGCTCGGCGAAATCGAGCTGCATCGCGGCCACACCGACTTGGCCCGCAAGAACTACGAACTCGGCCTCAAGGACAGCCCCAACCATCTCCTCGTCCTCGAGCATTTCGCTGAACTCGAGCAAGCCGAAGGTCACTTCGCCGCCGCGGAGACTCTTTACCGCAATATTCTGAGCCAGCGCGAAGATCCCAAAGCCGAACTCCGCCTCGCCGCCATTCTCGAATCCCGCGGCGCCAAGCGCGAAGCCGCCACCTATCGCTCCGCCGCCCTCCGCTTCTATCAGCGCGCCGTTGCCAGCGGCAACGAAGGCTATCTCCGCCCGCTCGCCGTCTTCGAACTCTCCCTCGGCCACTTCGACCGTGCCGAATCGCTGCAATCCCGCGACGTCACTCTTCGCCCCACTGCCGAAAGCCGCGCCGTCCTCCAGCTCATCCAGGATTCCGCCGCAGCCGCCGGCCATCCCCTAGCGCCGCCCAAAACCAACCCGTAGCACGCCTGGGCCTTTCTCTTTCTCTGTGCTCTCCGTCTCCTCTGTGCTCTCTGTGTAAATTCCGTCTTCTCGTTTTTGTTCTTCTCTGCGATTTCTCCGCGCCCTCTGCGTCTCGGCGCTAGCTTTTTCTTTCTTCTCCATCCGACCCCGCCGCCCGAAACACCCTCTTCAACACCAAATGTGTCGGCCAATACAGCAGCACCACCGCTCCCGCAAAAATCACCGCCAGATGCACCGGCGCCGGCCCCCAGGCCCGCCCAAACACCGGATCCCGCCACGCATAATTCATATTCAGCTCCGCCGGCAAAAAACGCGAAGCCGCTAGCAGCACCGCCGCAATTCCCGCCTGCCACCGCAACCCCCGCCGGTCGTACCCCAGCTTCCACAGCCCCCACACCAGCGCACACGGCAGCACCACATGAAAGAACGATAGCAGCCGCGCCCATAGTGGATAATGCGCGTCCCACATATACTCGCTTCCGCTCGCAAAAAACCGCCCCGTCACCACCCGCCAGCCCACATTCGCCAGCCACAGCACACCCGCTAGCAACGCGCTCACCGCCTGACTCGAAAGCAGCCGCGCATTTCCCAGCCACAATCCCACGCAAGTCAAAATCACCGCCGCATCGCACAAATGCAGCAAATTCGCCCAACCCCAAACATGCACATACGCCGGCAGCCACACCACCATCCACGCCGCCGCTACCCACCGCAGCACCGGAAACGCTCCCGTCCCCGTCAAATGGTTCCCCACCTCAAGCGCTCCCGAACCCGCTGAATCTTTGCCTATCTCCACGCATCTAAACAAATTCGGGTAGAATAATCCGCACAGGAGATCCCATGACCGAAATCGCCACCTTCGGAGCCGGCTGCTTCTGGGGCATCGAAGCCGCCTTCCAGAAAATCCCCGGCGTGCTCGACACCGCCGTCGGCTATGCCGGCGGCCACACCGCCGACCCCACCTACCAGGACGTCTGCACCGACGAGACCGGCCACGCCGAAGTCGTGCAAGTCACTTTTGACACCGCCGAAGTTTCCTACGACGATCTGCTCAGTACCTTCTGGCAAATTCACGACCCCACCCAGGTCAATCGCCAGGGCCCCGACTTCGGCTCGCAATACCGCACTGCCATCTTCTTCCACTCACCCGAGCAGGAAGCCGCCGCCAAAAAGTCCGCCGCCGCCGCGCAGGCCAGCGGCAAATTCCGCCGCCCCATCGCCACCGAAATCACCTCCGCCGGCCAATTCTACCGCGCCGAAGAGTACCACCAGAAATACCTGCAAAAACGCGGCGCCGCCAGTTGCCACTTCTAATCAACTAAACTGCATCCATCCGGATTTGTCGGGGCGACTTTACGTCGCCATCTTTCTTTGACGCAGGCTAAAAACGGGGAAGCACAGCCGAGAGCTTCGCGGAAAAAAGAATGGCGGAGAGGGTGGGATTCGAACCCACGGTAGGGGTTAACCTACACACGCTTTCCAAGCGTGCGCCTTAAACCGCTCGGCCACCTCTCCGGGAACATCGACAGCCTTATCAATTTAGCAGAATCCTTCGCCCGGTGCACGGCGGCGCGCCGCACGCGCATGGCGCGACCCTTTCCCGGCATCCGTTCCAAGCAATTGTTTCTCGCCACGGTCCTTCGCACTGTTGCAGCCATGCGCGGCTCTGCTAAACTTTCCTCTACGGTTCCGGGATCGTCTAATCGGTAGGACATCAGCCTTTGGAGCTGAGTATCCTGGTTCGAGTCCAGGTCCCGGAACCAATACCGTTATGCCCGCCTCGAATAACAAGCCTGCGGAAAATTCGGCGCTGGACGAAGCCATGCTAGCGGTGTGGCGCCAGGCGCTGCTAGAAAAAGCGAAAGCCGTTCGCCTCGGCGACGAAGGCTACGCCGTGCGGCGAACCGCCAAGCGCGCTCTCGCGCAAATCGATTTCGCGTGGGAAGGCCAGCCCCTGCGTGGGCTGGAGCAAAATCCCGAGACCAAGTCGCGCTGGGCGCAGCTCGCACGCAAAGGCTCGAAGGTCATGCAGTTCCTCTCCGCTGGCCGCTATATTGCCGTGGTCGCTGACGGCAAGATCACCCACTACTCTTCCGCGCGAAAATGACCGCTTTCATCAGCAAGCAAGTAGCCCGCAGCAGCATCGGTGCTTTGGAGTGCGGGAGCCCTGCTCCCGCTTTTCCGCCAGCCGAGCACCCCACGCCGTCGCAACTTTCCGCAAGCGCAACATCGTGCGCGTTATTTCGCCGTGAAGGAAATGCGCCCGCGAAACACCGTGATCGACGCCGCAGGCAGCGTAAATGGCGTTCCGGCCGATGCAGCAACCGTGCTGCGGGACAGCGGGCCGTCCGGATCCGCGGTGCCGCCATCGTTCGAGGGATGCCAGACGTACTGCGCTTTACCGAACGTCGCCACGCTGACCGGCCCGGAAAAATGCCCTGCAGTTCCCTTCCCGGCGTCGTCAAACTGAATCCCCACAGTGTGCGCGTTCTCCTGGTCCTTGTTGATCACCAGCAAAGACCAGTCCCCGTCCGGCCGCAAAGCCGCATAAGCCGTCACCAGCGTGTGATTCGCCGGGTCGCGCACGTCGCTCCGCGCCGCGAACAGCTTGTGCGCGCCATCCCCCGGCTGCACCCATTCGAGATTCAAAAGTTGGCTCGCGAAATACTGCGAGAGCGGCTGCGTGATTTTGTAATCCTTGTCCGTGGCGAAAAATCCGAACGTGCCGAACGATCCGTTGTGCCCCCGGCTCGGCCACATCGGCAGGTAGTGGAAATAGTAGACCGCATCGCCGCCGCCGGTCAGAAATCCGGCGATGTAATCCGCCAGCCACAGCGCCCCGTAAATATCCACGAACGATTCCGAAGACTGCCAGGAAATGTTGGACTCGGTAATAAACAGCGGCACGTTTGCCGGCACGCCGTCTTCCCG
>Ga0209736_1000031_pt1 | contig 54543 bp, 46 predicted proteins | sample BlaSpr_A8_Ref_M3_FD_187992 | JGI IMG/M metagenome (GOLD analysis project Ga0209736, IMG submission 187992) | Forest soil microbial communities from Thunder Bay, Ontario, Canada - Black Spruce, Ontario site 2_A8_Ref_M3 (SPAdes) (version 2) | ecosystem: Environmental > Terrestrial > Soil > Boreal...
ACGAAATCAGCTGCCCGGCCACGAACAAGAAGCCGTAAATCGTGGAAGCCCAGTGGGGCGAGATCGACATCACCCAGTCGATGGCGGCAAAGCTCACTACGAAAACGTACAAAATGATGCCCGGACCAGCGAGCATTTTCAGGCGGCGGCGCAGCAACCGGTCTTCACGGTCGACGTCCTGCTTGCGCGACCAGGCGTTGAAGATGAACATCAGCAAGAGCAGCACCGCAAAATAGATGATTGCGCGAATCCCGAACTTGCTTTCCGTGAGGTACCACTGCTGCATTGCCGAAAGGGGCTGTTTCAAAGTCTCCGCCGGATCGAGCCAGCGGAAGTACAGGGTCTTCCTGCCCAGGTAGACCGGAATGAAGAGCGCGAGCAAAATAGGCAGGGTGCGAGTGGCCGATTCCGCGGGGCGGCGGATCATGATGCCCCACAGGCCGCTGGTCAAATGCTGCAGCATCACCAGACCCAGCGAGCCCAGCGCGAAGCCGAAAATGAGCATGTAGCTCATCAGGTAGGACTTGTAAAACTGGTCGGGATAGCGCAGCCAGCCGAAAATCGCCAGTAACAGCGCTACTCCGCCGATCAGGAAACCGCGATTCATCAGACGGCTGACGCTTTCCGGCGCCCGGTAGTCTTGCCCGGTCATTTCGCGGAGCCTCCGGCTTCGAGTTTTTGCCGCAGTTCGGCGGGCAAATCGGAAATTTTGGCGTTGCGGCTCAACTGCAGCGCGCGCACGTACGCCACGATAGCCCAGCGGTCGCGCGGCGGAACTTGCGCGGAATAGCCGAGCATCCCGCCAAAGCCATTGGTGATCACATCGAAAAAGTAGCCATTCGGCGATTTCCGCAAGCGGTCATCGTGATAGCTAGGCGGGTGCTTCATGCCGCGCACCGCAGCCATGCCCTGGCCGTCACCCTGCAAACCGTGGCACGGCGAGCAGAAAATTCCGTAGCGTTGCCGGCCGCGCACGAGAAGCTCTTCGGTAACCGGCAGCGGGAAAGTATTCGAATCCTTGGCAACCACCAGTTCATCGTCAGCAAGCGATCCGTGCGCCACAGTGTTCTCGACCAGCGGGCGCTCCGAGCGCCCGTCGGTGAAGAAGTCACTCGGCGAAAGCGGTCGGTTCTTAGGCTGATTGGCCATGTCCTGGCGAATCGGATTGCAAGCCGCGAGGCTCAGCGCAAAAGCCGATGCGCATACGATGGCGAAGCTGCGAGCCAAATTAGTCATCGTCTTTCACCTCGATGACATGCTGCGCCTGCAGACCTTGCAAAAACTTCGCTGCATCCGAGAGATTGAACTTGGGATCGTGCGCTTCGATGCACAAAAAGAATTTATCGTTGGTGGCGCGCTTGAAATGCTCGACGTTGAACAGCGGATGATGCGGCTGCGGCAGTTTATTGAGCGCCAGCATGCCCAAGACCGCGGAAAGCGAAGCGCCCAGCACGGTCAGCTCGAAAGTCACCGGAATAAACGCCGGCCAGCTATTGAACGGGCGCCCGCCAATGTTCAAAGGATACGTGATCACGTTCACCCAATACTCGAAGCCAAAGCCGCCGAGCCCGCCCAGCAGTCCGCCAATCAAGGTAATGAGCGCGACTTTGTTGCGGCGCAAACCTAAAGCTTCGGACAAGCCTTCGACCGGGAACGGCGCGTATGCGTCGATTTCGCGATAGCCGGCGTCACGCGTCTTTGCGGCGGCGCGCAGTAATTGTTCTGCGGTATCAAATTCGCCGACGACGCCGTAGAGATGTGGCCGTTGGTCCATCATTCGTGTTCCTCGGAATGCGCCACCAGCTCGCGCATTTCCGCGATGGATATTGCCGGCAATCCGCGCACGAACAAGAACATCATGGTGGTGAAGAGGCCCAGGGTTCCAACGAACGTGGCGTAGTCCCAAACCGTGGCGGAGTAGCGGCCCCAGGCGGAAGGCATGAAGTCGCGCGTCAGGCTGATGACCACGATCACGAAGCGCTCCAGCCACATGCCCAGGTTGATGATCAGCGATATCAAGAACAGCACGGGTACGTTGGTGCGCACCTTCTGGAACCACAGCAACTGCGGCGTCAGGATGTTGCACAAAATCAGCGCGTAGTAGAAATGCGCGTACGGGCCGTGGAAGCGCATCTGCGTCAGATACAGATCAAACTTGTTTCCGCTGTACTGGGACATGAAATATTCGAAGAAGTATCCGTAAGCCACGATCAGCCCGGTGGCCAGCATGACCTTGGCCATGTTCTCGAGGTGCCGCATGGTGATAAAGTCTTCGAGGTCGTAGGCCTTGCGGAGCGGGATGGCGATAGTCAATACCATCGCGAAACCCGAATAAATGGCGCCGGCAACGAAATACGGCGGGAAAATCGTGGTGTGCCATCCGGGAACGATGGCGATGGAAAAGTCGAAGCTCACCACGGTGTGCACGGAAAGCACTAGCGGCGTTGCGAGTCCGGCGAGCAGGAGATACGCCGACTGATAACGATGCCAGTGCCGCGCCGAACCACGCCAGCCCATGGCCAACATGCCGTAGATGATTTGCTGCGTTTTCGATTTGGCGCGATCCCGCAGCGTGGCCAAGTCCGGAATCAATCCGACAAACCAGAACAGCAACGAAACCGTGCCGTAAGTGGAAACCGCGAAGACGTCCCAGATCAGCGGGCTGCGGAATTGCGGCCAAATGCCCATGGCGCTGGGATAGGGGAACATGTAGTACGCCATCCACGGGCGCCCGGTATGGATCAGCGGAAAAATTCCGGCGCAAGCCACAGCGAACAGCGTCATCGCTTCGGCGAAGCGATTGATGGAGGTGCGCCACTTCTGATTGAGCAGGAAAAGAATGGCGGAAATCAACGTTCCGGCGTGGCCAATACCGATCCACCAGACGAAATTGACGATCGCGAAGCCCCAGCCAACGGGAATGTTGATGCCCCAGATTCCCGTGCCCTTCATGATGAGCCAGGCGATGGCTACCGTCAGCATCATCAGCACGCTGAAGGACAGCGTGAATCCGGCCAGCCAACCGAGCGACATCGGCCGCGTCAGAACGATGGACGCAATCTTATCCGTCACCGAAGCATAGGTATGCCCTGGCTCGAGCACCGGAGTCAGCCGGCGGATTTTCGGAGAATCCAATGGAGGCTGGCCGTTGCTCATGCCTTCTCCAGATCAGGATTCGGATTGCGCACCGCGGCCAAATAGGTGGTGCGCGGGCGCGCGTTCAGTTCGCCCATGATGGTGTAATTGCGCTGCTGCGCTTTGAGCTTAGCCACGCGGCTGTTCTTGTCGTTCTGGTCGCCGAACACGATGGCTTCGGACGGACAAGCGGCTTCGCAAGCAGTCACAATTTCGCCGTCGCGGATCGGCCGGCCCTTGCCGTCGTTGGCTTTTTCCGCCTCGATGCGCACGTTGCTGATGCGCTGTATGCAGTAGGTGCACTTTTCCATAACGCCGCGGCTGCGCACGGTCACTTCCGGATTGCGCTGCAGCTTCAGCGAAGGCGTTTCCCAATCCTGGAAGCGCAGGAAATTGAAGCGCCGCACTTTGTACGGGCAGTTGTTCGAGCAATAGCGCGTGCCGATGCAGCGGTTGTAGACCATGTCGTTCAGGCCTTCGGCGCTGTGCACCGTGGCGCCCACCGGGCAAACCTGTTCGCAGGGCGCGTTTTCGCATTGCTGGCAAGGCACCGGCTGGAAGAACGTCGGTGGATTCGCCAGTACATCTTTTTTTGTTTCCGGGTCGTAATGGGTGGTCGGATCGTTGGTTTCGGTCTTGGCCAGATAATAGCGGTCGATGCGAATCCAGTGCATTTCCCGCCCGCGCATCACCTGGTCTTTGCCAACGACTGGAATATTGTTTTCGGACTGGCAGGCCACCACGCACGCATTGCAGCCGTTGCATTTGTTCAGGTCGATGGCCATCGACCACGCTTGCCTTTTGCTGTAGTCGAAATTTTGGTACAGCGTCAGTTCCTTCGATGGCTGCTCGTCTTCTTCGTGCGCGAACGCCGGATTCTTGCGGTATTCATCGAGCGTGCCGGTGCTCAGGATCTTCCGGCCTTCCATGTTGAAGTGATATTGCGTGCAAGCCAGCGAGTAGCGTTCACCGGTCGGCTTGATGTCCTTGCCCGACGCGGTCCACAACGCTCCGGAAGTGCGCACGACGTAAGCGTTAAAGCCTTTGTTTGTTCCGGTATAACCGGCTTTGCTGCGTCCGTAGCCCAGCGGCAGCACCACGACGCCGTCGGCCTGCCCTGGAACGATCCAGACTGCCGCCGATACTTTGCTCTGCGACAGAGAAATATCCACGACGTCGCTGACAATCTGGCCGTGCTCTCCGCCGCGCGCCGCCACCTTCTGGTAGCCCAGGTTCAAATCATCTTTTGTCTTCGGACTAACATACGCCGCGTTATCCCAGGTCAGTTTGGTCACCGGCTTGGGCAATTCCTGCAGCCAGCCGTTGTTCGCGAAACGTCCGTCATACACGCAGGGATCCGGGCGGAAAATAAACTCGTATTCGCCCGCAGGAATTGCAGCGACTGGCGGCAGGCTTGCAACATGCAACTTGGCACTGAGGCCGGCGAGCGGCGGCAGGGCGGAATTTGCCACGAAGCCGTCATTGAGCGTCTTGCGCCACAACTTCGCGAATTCCGGGGAATTGGAGAGCGCTGTGAAGTACGAAGGCGACAGCGATTCGCGCAAGGCATCGTAATCCGTCACTCCCGGCTTGTCGCTGAACGCCGCAAGCACTTCGCGCGCGGAGTGCGTGTGATAGAGCGACGAAATCAGCGGCTGCACGATGCTCAACGTCCCGTCATACGCCCGCGCGTCGCCCCAGGTTTCCAGGAAATGCGATTCCGCCACGTGCCAATCGCAATCGTCCGCGGTTTCGTCAAAATGCGAGTTGACGTAAATGGAAGTCTTGACCTTTTTCTCGCGCGTGCCCGGAGCAAAAGCCATCAGCTTTGATTTGAAGTCGAAATCGTGCGGCGCGGTATACACCGGGTTTACGCCGATCATCAGCAGCGTCTCGACTTTTCCGGCGTCCATGTCCGCGCACAGGTCACGCAGCGATTCGAGTTGGTTCACCGGATTCGCTTCGATCGGCTCGGTGTAATAAACCGTTGCGCCGGCATTGCCCAAAGCACCGTTGATCGCGTGCGCCAGCGCGTGCACGGCTGCGGTTTGCTGCTCGCCTGCCACCACCAGCGATGTTCCACGATGTTCTTGCAAATCCTTGGCAACCGCATCCAGCCACTCTTCCGAGCCTGCCGGGGCCGCTGCCGAGCCACCGAGCCCTAGTTTTGCGGCCAGTGCTCGCGCGAACGCGTCCACATCCGACGCGCGCAGCGGCAAGCGGTCGTCGGCCGTCGCGCCGGTTACCGTCGGCGTCGGCTCGACCGCGTACAACCGGTTCATCTTGTCTTCCGGCCCGTTCAGATGGCGGCGCCGGTAAAACTCCTTCATGTACCGCACGTGCCCCGGCCCGCTGGACAGGAAATCGGAATCCAGCGCCAGAATCACTTCGGCTTTTTCGACCCGGTACACCGCATTTACGTAGCGGCCAAACGCCAGCTTGCCGCCTTCGCGCGCGCCATCGCTCACTGCGGGTTCCCACTGGTGCCACTTTGCTTGCGGATACAGCTTCAGCAGCGCCTGGATCTGCTTGGCCAGGCTCGGCGAAGTGACCGTACCCGTCAAAATCCGGAATCCCACGCCGTTTGTTGCTTTCGTTTCAGCCGACAACGAAGACGCTTTGTCCAGGAATTGCGACCAGCTGCGAATCTCGCCGAGATAGGTGACCACTTGCGCGCGGTCCGGATCGTACAAATTGAGCACGGAGGCTTGCGCGATGGCATCCGTCGCACCAAGGCTCGATGGATGATCGGGATTGCCTTCGATCTTGGTCGGGCGCCCTTCGTGGCTTTCCACCAGCAAACCCAGCGCGTCGCCGCCGAACGCCATCGCCGTCGCGAAATACAGCGGCTTGCCCAGCACCATGCCATCCGGCTGTTTCACGTACGGCACGATGTGCTCTTCCGGCGCGCGTCCGCAGCCAGACATGCCCGCAAACGCCAGCGACGCCGCCATCAACTTCAAGAAATCGCGGCGGTCGACGGAATCGTCCCATTCGGAAGCGTGCTTCGGGAACTCGCGGTGCATCAATTCGCTGAAATCAGGATCGTCGGATAGTTCTTCCAACGTTCGCCAGTATTGCTTGCCGGTCTTCGTTGCGAGCTTCGCGCGCACCGCTGCCAGATCCAGCTTGTGTTCGCCCGTGGCTAGCTCTTCTACTTCGCCATCGTGCTCGTGATGCTCGTGCCCCTTGTGCTCGGGCGAAGCATCATGCTCGTTGTGCAAGTGCTCGTCGTGGTGGTCGTGAGCGCGCATACCGTCCATTAGCGATGACAGGTCGAGCAGCTAGTCAGCTCTTCCACTGTCCGAATCTTGCGTTCCATTGCCAACTGGTGACCGATTTCCTTTTGATTCGCGGGTGCCTTCCAATCCATGTTGAAGACCTGATCCTTCGGCCGCAGCGCCATCTCCGTGTTGCGGTGGCACTCCAGGCACCAATTCATCTGCAGCGTGCTCGCCTGGAACATCAGCGGCATCTGGTTCACCGTTCCGTGGCACGTCGAACAGCCCACGCCTTTGCTCACGTGAATGCTGTGATTGAAGTACACGTAATCCGCCAGCCGGTGCACTTTCACCCATTCGATGGATTTATCCGTGCGATAGCTCTCGCGCACCGGCTCGAGGTACTCCGCATTGACGAACAGCACCGAATGGCAATTCATGCACGTCTTGGTGGGAGGAAGGCCCGCCGTCGCGGAACTCTCCACGCCCGTGTGGCAGTACCGGCAGTCGATTCCGTCGTCGCCTACGTGATGCTTGTGGCTGAATTGCACCGGCTGCTCCCGCGAAACGTTTTCATTCGTCCAATAGGGAGTCCGCGCGATGCCGATTACGCCGCCCACGCCCAACCCGGCAACGAGCAATCCGGCAAACACACTGAATCGAGCTATAAAATTCGTGCTGCGGTGAAAAATCTGGGCCATGTTCGCGTTCGCACTTGCCGCGGCGGAGCTCCCTGGTAAAAAAGGAGCGCTGCTTTAGGGGATCCACCACTCTCTGACCGGGAAGTGCGCACCCGGGTCCTCTGCGACGCGATAGTGTCCAACAAATCTTTCCGGAATGCAACCTCGCTCGCAGAAACAATGTGCGGAAATTGTGCCCGCCCTTCTCGCCGGACGAAACGCAATTTCTGAAACCTTTGAAGCGGCCGCAACCCCTGTTTCGCTCCCGGCAATTCCAGCGTTCCGCGCGAACGGCGCGCGAAATCTCGCATCATTTCGCCGCCCGCCGCCACCAAGCGCCGCTTTTGGCGACTATTAGTTTCCCTTAGACCCGCCGCAACCCCCGCCCGCCATGCTATCTTACTTATACCTTCGCCGCGCCCTTCCGACGGCGGAGCCTACTCATTCACCCTGCTGGGGCGTGGTCCAACTGGTAGGACACCTCACTGTTAATGAGGACGGTGAAGGTTCGAATCCTTCCGCCCCAGCCAGAATTCCTGTCACCCGTCTCCGGCCGCTCAACCACTGAAATTGCTATGATTTCTCCCTTCGCAAAGAGATACTGGAGTTGATGGGAAGCGTCTGAGGCTTGCGGGTATTGGAATCGCTATTAAATCAGCCGACGCTAAATTCGTATGAGTTAGCCGGGCGGGAAGTCCGAAGTCGTGCCATATCGCATGTATACTGTTGAAGGCACGCGCGGATACGTTCGCATTGGATGGCAACGCGACCAATCTAGGACTACAGATTGATTTCGCTGATCGCAAACCGTATATACCAGTTTGATCGGCAAATCGACGTCGTCAAGTCCTCGGGGTATTACGCTAATCCGGTTTCTGCCTATAGCCGAAGTTAATCTATTCGATAGACTCTCTGGTTGCGGGCCTCAAGTACCAGAGTTACTCCCGCTCTCGAACCAACGATCTGAAACGACGCAACTTCGGAATTTACATCCAGCACGTGGGATACACCCAGTTCATGGGCCGCTTTTAGGGCTTCAAGTGGAGTGCTTACACCCGGCAGCGTGAGCTCACCCCATTGTCCCAGCGGTTTGATGTAATCTTTGTCCAAATAAACCGGCGTTACACTTCGGTCGAGAATCAACACTTTTTTCACTTCGGGGGAACTATTCAGGAATTTGAAGCTTTGTAAGAACGGTATATTCGCCTTCTGCGCTTGCTCCGCATAGCGTTCAGAAAAGACATCCTTTACTCCGGTGGGCCATCCCTTTCCGATCATGAATAGTCCGTATCCAAGGGAGGTTGCGACGAGTAAAATTGGCAGCACCAGCGGAAGTGATTTTCCGCGAAGCTGTACATGCCGCAAGCCTATTACTGAAACAATTTCGGCAATAACGTAAACATGAATCAGGAAACGAGATTCCTGCTGCGTCACAAACCAGATGCTGAGAAGAAAGAAACTAAGAACCGCTAGTGTTCTAATGAGGAGATTTCTCCGGGCGGCAATGAATCCAATCGGTCCAAAAGCTAAAGGAGCTAGTCCAATTCCCCCCGCTCCGTGAAAGTTGGAAGTGTGGTAAGTGAGGTTGAAAGGTAGCTTCACAAATGCGATGAATCCTCGTCCCAATCCACCACCACGTTCGTGAATATAGGCATGAAATTCAGCAACGGCTTGTGGGGAGAGATATTTCGGCGAACATACTTGGCCAAAACCCGGAGGAGGCGGATAGATCGGGCATCCGAGAAATATCCAGTTTCGAAGATAATATGGTGCAGCAATCGCGCATGCGCAGCCGATGGCGACCAAGATCCCAGTCGAATTTTCTCGCCACCCTTTTTGCTGCAGCCCATTGCGTAGCCAAACAATGCAAAGCAGTATGATAGGAAAAGCGAGGAGCCCCGTATATTTGGTTCCCATTGCCAGACCACAAAAAATACCAAAGATCGCCCAATCTCGATTTCGTTCCGCGTCGGCTCCGATTCGGATTGCAGCTAAGACAAATGCTGCATAGATGCCATCCACGAAACAGTTGACCGAGCCGCTGTAAACTGCGGGCATAGTGGCAACCAGCGCGGCGACCCACCACGCTCCAGTCGCGTCCAATCCGCACCGCATTGCCAGTGACGAAGTTATTAAAAGCAACATTCCAAACGTCACAAAACTCGAAAAACACGGTGCTCGCCCTCCTCCGATTGCAAGAAGCGCACCGTACATCGTTTCGGCTGTTTGCGGGAATGCAGTATGGGAATTGTCAGGAACCGGACGGATTACTCCGTTCCGAAGCCAAACTTTGGGTCCTAGCAGATGGTATGCAACCGTGTCGTTGCTCCAATCCCCGGTGACCTCTGCGAGTCCGGTAACGCCGGTAAACACGAGGACTAGGCCGACGATGATTAGCGGTATTTTAGGCACCGTACGCAAATCGCTCAGCGTGCCGGACAGAGTCCTCGCGAACCTCAGAATTGACGGGGCGCTAGTCACAATCGCAACGCAAAATGCAATCACGATGGCTTTCAGCCCAAAGGAGAATTGACCGACGATGAATAAAATGAGCGAGAAGAGACCAAAACCTCCAAGCAATCCCACGGCAAGACGGTCTAACCGGAGGAAGCTGGAAGTAGACAGACAATTTGCTATCCAGCTGCCTACTGCTAGCGAAACCACGCTCACCAGACCCACTCCGATTAAGGCCCGGAGGGCTAGCAGCATCATGTGCTAGTGCGCCTTCCAAGACGCGAAGAGTTCTCTAGCCGAACTTGAGTGAAAAACTCTGATCACGGCAAAGCCGATCAGGACGACGGCCATCCACAGTTGAGCAACGATCTTGAAAACATCGTTTTTAAAGTCTTGTCTGTACTTTAATTCCCCAAGGGTTTTCATAATGCAGCGAAAATGTGCTTGCTGCGGTCACCGGTCATTTTTGGCGATCCCGCAGTTACCTCTACCCAACCATATCATTGTCTTCTTCAACGTTCCTGCTCGCCTAAGCCATAGGCGGTTCAGCATGACTGCGAACGGCGATCGTTTCATTTTCCTGTCATTTTCCTGTATTGATGCGAGCCTTTCAACGCAGATGTAAAGACGCCGCCCCGCTCAATCCTTCTCCGTCGGCAATCCGGCTTCCACCCAGCCTCGCCACCCGCCATCCATCGACTCCACGTTCGAATACCCCATCTTCTGCAGATTGTCCGCCACCAGCGCCGACCGGAATCCTCCGCCGCAATACAAAACCACTTTCGTCTTCGCATCCGGCACCGCTTGCTCGATGTCCCGCTCGATAATCCCCTTGCCCAGATGCACCGCGCCCGCCGCACGCCCGCGCACCCACTCGTTGTCTTCCCGCACGTCCACCAAAATAAATTTCTCGCCCGCATCGATCCGCCGCTTAACCTCCGCCACATTCGTTTCCTTCACCCGCGTCTTCGCATCATTCACCAGCTTCAGAAAATTCGCAGCGTGCGCCATAACAAAACTCCTTTGCCGTCTTGCTCCTAAGACGCAGCCTAACACACTCCGCCCAGCGCGACGGCTTAAGGGAAGCGCCCAACCCCAACGTTATCCGGTTGGCCCGCTAGTGCGGAAGTTTGTTTGAATTAATCTTCTGGTTTGCCGTCGTTGCCGGCGCGCTGCACACCCGGTGCGGCTCTTTATCGCCAAATCCCGCGCGAAACCGGCTGCCTTCTCGTACCCGCGTCCGCACTCCATCGATCACCGCCGGAATCGCCTCGTGCGCCACTCCGCGAACGGTAAAAATCACCATCGCCGCTTCCCCAGGCGCATCCGCGCTGGACCCGATGCCCATTCCCTGCACGCCCGCTTTGTTCATCCACTCGTCCACATGCGCGGCATGCACGATCTTCGCACGCGCCACTTCGGACTCCGCAATCGTGTACACCAACTGCGGCGGCGCCACGCTCTGCTCCATCGCCTGCGTGTCTTCCGCGCTGATCGCCCCGCGCCGCGCAAACAGCGCCCCTTCCACGATGCGCGTCCGCACGCCGTCCACCACCGCCGGAATGCCCGCACGCGATTGCCCTTGCGTCACGAAAAACACCACCGCCGCTTCGCCAGGATTGTCATAGCTCGCGCCGACTCCCACCGCCTGTACCGCCGCCGGCGCCATCAACTCCGCCGCATGCGCGTCGCGCACCTTCGTAGCGAGTTGCAAGCTCTCACTCGAAGCCTGCGCCGAAACCGTCAGGCCAGCCGACTGCGGCTTCACCGGCAGCGTGCAACCAATCACCTGGTGCGCTCCCCCGCCCACAAAGGTCACGCTATTTGCTCCGCTCTTAAAGAAGTTCAGCACCGCCGATACAGGATTCCCCACCGTGTCGACGTCCGACCCCGCGAACAGCAACGCCACCGGGTCCGCCGTGTTCTGATCCACGATCAGCGATCCCGAATCTCCCTGCGCGCTAAAGCTCCCGCCCGTTATATCCACCTGGTTCGTGTAGCTCACGTTAAACGTAGTTCCCGTTCCGCAGCCTTTCTGATACTGCACGTTCTGCACGTTCACGTTTGTGGCGAACACCGTCGAACACGTCAATCCAGTCGACCGCCCGCTCTTCGCCACCGGTTCTCCGATTAACGCCGCAATCCCCGTTCCCGCGCGCGGCGCTGCAGCCACGGGAACTCCGTTCCCATCCACCGTCGCTCCCAGATAAAGGATGTTGCCTCCGGCGTCGACTTTCCCCGCAACTACCTGCGCAATCGCCGCATCCACGCGCGGCAACGGGCCCGTCTCCAGGTTGTAAAACTGCGTCAAATTCGCCACCGTCGTCGCCGCAGCGCAGTTGTTGTCTACCAATCCCGGGTTGGCGATCGCATCGCCTGCCGCAGCGCTGTCGCTGCGTGCCAGCACGTGATTGTTGCTTAGAATGAACTGCGTGCCCCCACGCGCCACCAGCGATCCCAGCGTGCCTCCGCAGCACGTGATCGTCTGCCCGCTGACGCTCGAATCCTTACTATTGCTGCCCGAAGACCCCAGCTTAATTGCACCGGACTGCGCATTCTGGCCAACCACCGTCAGCGTAACCACCGCCGACCCCTTCGCGCTCGCGTCTGCCTGCGAGATCGCCGCCACCGTCACCGTAGTCGTAACGCTGCCACCCTGGCCGTCGGACTTGGTCGGCACCCCGCTCGGCGCCACATACAAACCGCTACTCGACACAAATCCGAATTGCTTGCTCCCTCCACTCGTTCCATTCACTTGCCAGGTTACCGCCGTGTTCGCCGTTCCGTTCACCATCGCGCTGAACTGTTTCGTCCCAAATGTCGCCACATCCGCAGTCCCGGGCGATACCACCACGGTCACGTTCTGCGCCGCCGACGTAACCGTCACCGCCGCCGTTCCCGAGTCTGCACCGTTCACCTGCGAAGTGGCCATTACCGTGACTAGCGCCGGATTCGGCACCGACGTGGGCGCCGTGTACAGCCCGCTTGCGGAGATCGTCCCGTTTCCCGCACCCACCACCGACCAGTTCACGCTCTGATTGTTCGTTCCACTCACCGAGGCGCTGAACTGTTTCTGCTGCCCCACCGCCACGCTGGCGCTCGCCGGTGCTACCGAAACGCGAATCGTCGGCAGCACGCCGGGCGAGTTGCCGCCCCCGCACGAAATGAGAAACAAACCCAGCAAGCTCAGGAATATCACGTAGCGGAATCGCATGGCTAATCCTCGTCGGACAGTGCCCAAGAATGGGCAAGGACGCAGGGTAGGGGGAGCGTCGCCAGAACCGTTCGTACTCTTTTGATTCTATTTAGACCCTGAAGGGTGCCTGAGGCAAACGATGCTGGGTGACTATTCTGAGGGGCACGGTTTATCCCGCCCTCACTTCGAAATCCTTAATCCAAATCCCGCCAATTCGGCCCCACCCCAATCTCCACCACCAACGGCACCGCCAGCTTGTGCACGCCCTCCATCTCCGCCTTCACCAATTCCTCCAGCTCTTCCCGCTCCTCCGGCGGCGCCTCGAACACCAGCTCGTCATGCACCTGCAAAATCATCTTCGCGTCAAACTTCTCCGCCGCCAGCCGCTCGTCAATCCGAATCATCGCCAGCTTGATCAAATCCGCCGCCGTCCCCTGCAGCGGCGAATTCAGCGCCGTACGCTCCGCAAAATTCCGCAACTGCACTTGCGGCGAATTAATCTCCGGCATCGGCCGCATCCGCCCAAACAAAGTCCGCGTCATCCCCGAAGCCCGCGTCTCCCCCAGCACCCGCTCCAGATACTCCTTTACTCCGCGATACCGCGCAAAATACGCATTAATAAATTGCGCCGCTTCTTTCTGCTCGATATTCAATTGCTGCGCCAACCCAAAAGGCGACAGCCCGTAAATAATCCCGAAATTAATCGCCTTGGCCGCCCGACGATGCTCGCCCGTCTGCAGCAACGGCCCCACGCCAAAAACTTCCTGCGCCGTCCGCGCATGAATATCCTCGCCCGCGCGGAACGCCTCGATCAGCACCGCATCGCCGGAAAAATGCGCCATGATCCGCAACTCAATCTGCGAATAATCCGCGGACATCATGATCTTGCCCTTATCCGCCACAAACGCCGCGCGAATCTGCCTCCCCAGCTCCGTGCGAATCGGAATATTCTGCAAATTCGGATCCGAAGAACTCAACCTTCCCGTAGCCGTCCCCGTCTGCGACAAACTCGTATGCAGCCGCCCCGTCTCCGGATGAATCAACTTCGGCAGCGCATCCACATACGTCGATTTCAGCTTCGAAAATTCCCGGTACTCGATAATCTTCGCCGGCACCGCATGTTGCGCCGATAGCTCCTGCAAAATCTCCACCGCCGTCGATCGCGTCTTCCCCCGCCCGCGTTTCGCCGCCACTTGCAATCCCAGCTTGTCGAACAAAACCTCCGCCAGTTGCAGCGGCGAATTCACATTGAATTCCGCCCCCGCCAGCTCCCAAATCTCTTTCTCGAGCCGCCGCACTTCTTTTTCCATCGACTGCGACATGGCCTCCAGCACTTTCGGGTCTACGCGAATTCCGACGCGCTCCATCTCCGCCAGCACCGGAGCCAGCGGCAAATCAATCTCCTCGTACGCCCGCGTCAGCTCCTGCTGCTCCACTTGCTCCCGCAACATCGGCGCCAGCCGCTGCAAATAATCCGCCCGCTCCCCCGGCCCGCCGCCCAGCGTGGCGTTGAACTGCCGCATCACCACATCCGCAAAATTGTGATTCGCCGTAGTCGGCCGCAATAAATACGAATAAAGCTGCGTCGCGTGCTCGATGTTTCCCGCGCGCCCCGTCAGCACCTGAAACAATTTCGGATCATGCACGATCTTTGCGCGCTTCTTATCCGCCAGCACCGGAGCCAACGCCTTCAGCGCTTCTCCATCCGGATCGACCCAAACTGCGCGCCCTTCGCCAGCTTTCGCGGACACTTCAATCCCCACCACCCGCGTCCCAAATCCTTCCGCCTCCCGCCCATCCGCATCCAGCGTCAACCACACCGCCAGCGCCGCCTTCGCCGGCAATTTCTCCAGATATTCGCGAAACTCCGCCGCACTCGCCAGTTGCGCGTAATCCGTCTTCTCAATCACCGGCGGCGCCATCGCTCCTTCCGGTCGCAAAATATCCCCGGGCGCCACTCCAGCCACCGTCACCGCTCCCAACTCCCGCAACAGCGAACTAAATCCCAGCTCCCGATAAAGCTCCGCCAGCGCCAGAGCGTCCGGCTCTTGCCGCTTCAGTTTCCCCAGCTCCAATTCCACCGGCAATTCCGTGGCAATCGCCGCCAGCGCCTTCGACATCATCACTTGCTCGCCTTGCTGCTGCAGCGCCTCGCGATATCTCTTGTTTGGCACTTCATCCGCATGATCCAGCGCGTTCTCCACGCTCCCGTATTTCTGGATCAACTCCCGCGCGCCTTTCTCTCCAATCCCCTTCGCTCCCGGAATGTTGTCGATGGTGTCGCCCATCAGCGCCATCACGTCCACCACTTTCCCCGGCGGCACCCCCAGAATCTCTTCCACCTTCGCCGCATCCACAATCACGTCATTCTTCGCTCCGCCCGTTCCCGCGCGCAGCACCCGCACATTCGCGTCCACCAGTTGCATCATGTCCTTGTCGTTGCTCACCACCAGCACATCCAGCTTTTCCTTAGCCGCCTTCTTGGCCATCGCTCCAATCACGTCATCCGCTTCGTAACCCGGAAATTCCAGCACCGGCATCCGCAGCGCTTCGCAAAGCCGCCGCACAAACGGCAATTGCAGCCGCATCTCATCCGGCATCGGCGCCCGCTTGGCTTTATATTGATCGAAGAGTTTGTCGCGAAAAGTAGGCCCCGAAGGGTCGAACACAATCCCGATATAATCCGGCTGATAATCCTTGATCAGCCGCCGCAAAATATTCCCAAACAAAAATGGAATATTGGTCGGAACCCCGCCCGGCCCCCGCATGCGCATGGGCATCGGCGCAAAATGCGCCCGATAAATATGCGCCATCGCATCCACCAGAAACAGCCGCTTCCGCTCTCCACCCATCGCGCGAGTATACCAGTGGCACAGGCCTTCAGCCTGTGCTCCGACGACCACCCCTTGCAGTTACACCCCGGTCACAATCGGACCGATCATAGTAGGGGCGCAGCACTGCTGCGCCCCAGCTTGGCATCGCGTTTGGCAATGGGTCGGTTTCCCGTAGACACGCCTATTATGGATATGCCTAGGCATAGTAGTCGGAACTGAGATAATCAGACGACCGCGCCACAGAATTGGACGAAGGACACTCTGTGTTCAATCGAACTCTTGCACTCGCTTCATTCTTCGCAATTTTTCTCCATGGCTGCCGAGTGAGCGCACCGGAAAAGGGAAGCAAAGCGATCACTCTGATGACGAGATACAACCAACAAGGACGGCACGACGATGCGATAAGAGTGGCCCAGGACTGGTTAAAGAAACACCCCGACGACCCCCTACACAGTGCGACATTCTACGATCAGATTGCAGTTACCTATTTGATGAAGGCTTCGAAGGACAGTGCACACAAGGACGAATGGATTCAACAGGCCGTCGCCTATTATGACAAGGACCTTTCGGCCCACCAGAAGAACGACGTCGACATCGAACTTTACAATGTGGGACGCGGCTTTGAGCTAGCTGGCGACCTGTCGAGCAACAATCGTTGTTTGTACTACGGGCGGGCAGTAAAGGCTTTCGAGGAAGAGAGACCGTTTATTCAGGGGGACAGCTACACCGCATACGGCAAGACCATCCCATTGGCACCAGTTCGGCAAGAGAACGAAAGTGCGTTGGAGCGAGCGAAAACAAAATTCGAGAAAGCTAGTTGCAGCTAAGAACCATCGCAAGTAATAGGCCAGCCTGCCGCACCCTTCGCTTTTTAAGGGTGCGGGGTTTGAGTTTCTTTTTGTTGCAAACCCACTACGCGCCGTCATTCCGAGCGAAGCAAGCGGACGCTTTTTCTTCCGCCTCACTTCCTGTGAGGCGCTCCGCTTGCGCAGAGAGGAATCTCTCTTCTCTCGATCTTCTCTTCTGGTCCCAGCTCAACGTCAGTCCGACGAGCCCGCACCCGCCGTCTACCTCTTGTCCGGAGCCACCAGCGGAGGCGGCGTAAGATCCGGATGATCCTTCAAATATTTCTCCCAAGGCGCATCCCGCATCACCACGCGAAATCCCCGCGTCGTGTTCACGTCGCTGGTCTTCTGCGCATCCAGTTCATCCGCGCCGATCACTTGCTCGCCCGATGGCACGCCGCCATCCCCAACCGCCTTGAAATGCACCTCGCCGTTCACGAACCAGTAGTCGCTCACGCCAAACACCGTGCCGTCTTTCAGATACAGCCAGATCAGATCGCGTCCTTCCGATCCGTATCCATAGACATAGGAAGGATTCTCGTAGCTCTGCGCCGCCACGTAATTCTCAAATCCCGTTGGATACGACACCATTCCGCTGCAGCCAAATTCCCAGCCCCACACCGGACCGCACCCCGGCCACCACAACGACCGGAACCGCAATCCGCGCCCAAACCGGAACCGCGGACCAAAAAACGCCGGCCGGAATCCGCGGATCGGGCCCGGCCGAAACCGCAACCCCTGCAAGCTGACTGGCGTGCCCACTCCCCTCGGCGCCGGAGCTGCCGCGCCCCGAGGCCGCGGAATCATGGCATGTGCAATCGGCGGAGCCGCCACACGAGGCGCAGCCACGGGCGCCCCGCCCCCAGCCCGTCCACCCCCCGCCGGATGAGCTCCTCGTTGCGCCAGCGCCACCGGAGCCTGCATCCACGCGCAAGCCATCGTGCAGGCAGCAACCACCAGAATTTTTCTCGGAGTAACTCCGGAAAAAATAAACCCGGAGCAAATCGGTTTGAAGATGGACCGGCCGAAGATACCGCGCGCCATAAAGCTAACCCTCCCTACAGCCGCCACTGCGACCGTGAGGTTTCGCGCCACTCGCTGTCCACCAGTCTAAACCCTCTGCGTCTCCACGACATCGGCATTTCTACCAGTAGCACAGGCCTTCAGCCTGACAGTGGGATAGGCTTCAGCCTGTCCTCCGGCGACCACCCATCTCAACTGCGCCCAGGTCACCATCGGAACGACCAGCGCTCCGACACGTACTTTGCGAAGGGCGGCAGATGCCCCAGCTATGCAAAACACCCGTTAAAACAAACAGGCCGCGCAAGCTCATCGCCTGCGCGGCCCGCTCACGAAATAACCGCTGCTATTGCTTCACTGGCTTCTCGGATTTAGGTTCACGCTCAGGCTTACGTGCTTCCGGCTTCGCGCCCGGGTTCTGCTTTCCCGCCTCACTCTGCGTCACCAACAGCATCCGCGTCCCGCTGTCGAGATGCACATTCTTGCCAGTCGAAGTGATCAGCGATCCTTGCGTGTCGTTCGACGACGCCGAGCTGAGGTTCAACCCATTCAGCCCAAACACTCCCTGGCTGTTCGACGTCAGTTGACCCGCCGCGTTCACTCCGCCGATTGCTCCCTTGGAAGCGCCGCCAACGCTCGAGGCCGCGTTCACCGCTCCACCAGCCGTATTTCCGGCCACGCCGCCCACATTCCCCGCCGTATTCGTCACCGTTCCCACCGCGCCGCCCGCCGTCGCGCCAACTCCGCCCAGCGCTCCGCGTCCGCCAGCCGCTCCATACCCGCCGGCTGATCCTCCCGCGCCGGCCACCGCGTCTACATCCGACCCGGCAACCGCGCTGTTCGTCTGTGCCGCTGCGAGCGCCTGAATCCCGGCGTTCACCGGCATTTCCTGCCCGTTCTTCAAAATAGCCCTGTCAAAGACCACCCCTAGCGAGGACTCCGCTTCACCCTTGCCCCGCGCCGAAGCCTGCGTCACGTGCCCCACTAGTTTCGTGCCCTTCGGGATCACCGTTTTCCCGTCGGCCTTTACTGCTTCCGTGGTCCGCGCCGTTACCTCATCTCCCGGCTTCGCCTTCTTCGAATCCACCGGCGCATTCAGTACCGCGTTCATCGACGTTCCGCTCGCCAGCGCCCCATTCTCATGCCCGGCTTGAGCCGAGGCCGACGAGCCCGCTGCTGCGCTTCCCGAAGTTTGCGACTTTCCTACCTCCGCCGACGCCTGCCCGCTGGCTTGTGCGCTCGCTTGCGCACCGCCCGGCGACCCAGATGGCGTCTTCGATGGAGTCTGCCCTGCAACAGCGCTGCCCACCAGCAGCATCCCGCCAACAATTGCAAATCCTGTCCGCTTCATGGTCAAAACCTCCTCATTTAGCGATCACTCTACCGCTTGGCACTCCGTGCCCACTATAAAGGGGACTCTAGGGCCTCGTTTGATACTGCCATGTTACTGGCAAACCCCATGCCAGCCTGTAAACGCCGTGCTTTCAATCAGATATTGCCCTCCGTGCCACCCCAGCCCCGCTCGTAACCAGAAAAAAACACCCACCCCATGCACCTTCTACCACCCCAAACTCCCACTCCCAGCCGGAACTATCTTGCGATCTCAGCAAAGGGGACATTTTGATCGAGGTAAACCAGGGGACACTTTAAAAGAGGTTTGACACCAACTCATTTTTCCCTTGAATTTATTGGCGTTTGTGCTATAATGGTGCTTCGGTAATCGGGATTCCCGTTGCAGGGCCCGCCCTTTTATGTCACGCCGCCCGGCTGTCCTTCTAACTCCCCCACACCCCACCCTTGACTCCGCTCTTTTTTGCACTTTTTGCACCATGCTGCAAAAGAGCGCAGCGCATCCCCTTTATTTCCAATCGCTTCCGCCCTCTTTGCAAAAACGCCGGGATACCCACCCGCCGACGAGGGTCATCAACAGCGTTCCCCGATTTTTCACTCGGCACTCCTCACTCGCCGCTATCCTTCGTCGCCGTCAACAACAAATGCCAGCCAAACCGCCGCTCCAGCCACCGGAACATCCCCTCCGGCATCCACCGGAAATACCAATTCCGCACATACCGGTACTTAACATAATCCGCAATCCGGTACGGGAAAATATGTTCCACCTCTACCTCAGTCACCCGGAACCCATGCCGCTCCAGCAGCGCTTTCCCCTCCGCTCGGCTGTAGCTATACGTCACCGGGCACCCCGTCTGCGCCTCGGAGTTCCGCGCCACCAGCTCCTCCAGCTTCCAGAACTGCCCCTTCCCCTCGCTCAGCAGGATCGCCCCCACCTTGAACGACCTCCGGTGGTACACCATGATCTTTACCGTCGTCCCCGGCCCCGCATACTGCCGCAACTGCTCCAGCACCACTTCCGGGTGCGGGGTGTGGTGAATCACTCCAAACGAATAAATCAAATCGTACCTCTCGACGGGAACGAACGTGGTGAGCTGTTCAGCATTGCCCGGGCAGAATCGGATGGCGTCGCTCAGCCCAAAAATCGACGCGCGCTTCCGCGCCAGCCCCATCGATTCTTCGGAAAGATCCACGGTGGTGACTTGCGCCCCGTGCCGCGCAAAATTAATCGTGTCCGTCCCGATTCCGCAACCAATCTCCAGCACTTTCTTTCCGCGCCAGCGCTCAAACTCCGCGAAACCCGGTATATGCGGCTCCACCATATACTTGCGCGCTTCCACTTCCTCGAAGTACTGCCGCGATCCAATCGCCGCAGTGGAGTGCCGCAAGTTGCAAGGACGCGCGTTCCAATAATCTCGAACGCGCGCAATTTCCACGTCAGAAAAGGCCATGCCAAAAAGTATAACGCAGCCGCCACTCAGTTACATTCCAGGAATCGCCCTAATCGCGCCCCAGGAAGCGCGGGTGCCCCACGCTCCGTTTTTTGAGGGTGGGGGTTTTGACTTTTCTTGGACTCGCCGCGCCGTCAACTGCTGGGCCGCTGGCGGCGCAGCCCGAGCGCGTGCCGTGCGCCGGCCGTCCGCCGGACGAACAGTTCCCAGGCCAGCTGCTTGGTGTGGAAGAGCGGCTTGCGGAAGCGGATCCTGCGGAGGCTGCCTTGCGGAGTGAGTTCGTGAGTCGCGTCCAGCAGCGTGTACGCGTGCCGCACGCCGCCGTACAGCGCGAAGTTGTGGTCCGCCTCTGCGCCCCGCCACACTTGGTCGTACCCCCCCGGCACGTGCCCGTAATCATGATTCTGGTGCACCACCGGCGCCACCAGCGACGCGTCCAGTACCGGCATATGGTTTTGCAGCGCCGCCTTGATCAGCCACTGATCGAACCACAGCCGCCCGATGTAGAAATCCGGCATCTGCGCGTAGCTGCCCTTTGGGAATGCAAACACATCGATCGCCGTGTGCGAACCGTCCGAACCCGCCGCGCGAACTTTTGCTTTGAGCGCAGCTTGCCAGCCCTCGGAAAACGCCAGCGGCTCGGTAATGTCGATATTCACGCGCTTGGAGACGTACAGAAATTTCGTTAGCTGTTTCTGTGCTTCCGCCAGCCGCTGCACAAATTCATCCAGAATGATAATGTCCGCGTTGACGTAGCACATCCACGGAAACGCGGCCGCCTCTTCCGCCCGCCGGAAAATATCATTAAGCACCGGCGTCCCATGCTCGTTGGTGGCGACGTCTGGAATATGCCGAATGCCAAGCTCGGCAGCCACTTCCGCCGTTCCTTCATCGCTGCCGAGGAGGATCACTTCCGCGCGAGGCCGCAGCCGCGTCCAACTCTCTACCGCATTGCGCTGGATAATGCCGGCATGTCCCCGGAAGGCTTTGGGGATAGTGAAGATCGTAAGCATGGAGCTCGCGGCTAGCGGCCGGAGGTTGCGGAGGCCACGGGCCGCTGCGCCGGCGCACCAAAGCCCAGCCGCAGATACTGCACGCCCTGCATGTCCTGTAGGTGCGGGAGGGCCCGCCAGCAATCGATGACTACGCGGCCACGACTCTTGAAGCTGGGAGCGGCGAAATCGGGCTGCAGCCAGGCTTCGACGGGAAGATCGCGGAACTCCTGCCAAGGTGTGGCCAGGACGACGACGGCGGACTGCGCAATGCAGTCTTCGGCGGAGGCGGCGATGTGAATGGAGGGATTGGAGCCGACGGCGCGCTGGAGATTGGCGGAAGGATCGAAAACGACGACGGGGATGCCGTGGGCGTCGAGTTCCTGGGCAAGCAGCAGGCCGAAAGCTTCTTCGACGACGTCGGTGTTGGGTTTGTAAGTGAGGCCGAGGATGCCGACGCGCTCGTCGCCGCGGCGGCGGCCGCGAACGACGTCGGCGATGGCGCTGATTTGCGCGCGATTGAAGCGGTCGGTGGCTTCAGCGAGATCGGCGGGCGCGCCGTTGCGAGCGGCGAGGGCGGCGAAAGCGCGATTGTCGCGCGGGAAGCAGGGGCCGCCGTAGCTGACGGCGCCTTTGAGGTATTTGGCGCCGATGCGAGTGTCCAGGCCGAGAGCGTCGGTGACGGCATTAACGTCTGCGCCGGGAAGCTTTTCGCAAAGGCGGGCGAGCATATTGGCGTAGGTGATTTTGGTGGTGATGTAGGTGTTGACGGCGAGCTTGGTGATTTCCGCGTTGATGAAATTCATGCGCGCGATGGCGGGAGAGTTTTTGCAGGTGCGCGAATAGATTTCGGAGAGGACGTCGCCGGCGCGGGGATCGGATTCGCCGATGAGCAGGAAATCGGGGTGATAGAAGTCGCGAATGACGGAGCCCAGGGCAATAAACTCCGGGCTGTAGCACAAGCCGAAATCTTCGCCGGCGATTTTGCCGCTGGCGCGTTCGAGGGCGGACTGAATTTCGCTGCCGGTGGAGCCGGGCATGACGGTGCTGGTCATAACCACGAGGTGGTAGCCGGGCTTGGAGCGAAGAGCGCGGCCGATGGATTCGCAGGTGGGGATGGCGTAGCGGAGGGAGAACCCGCCGTCCGGCTCGCTGGGGGTGGCTACGATGATGAAGGTGGCGTCGGAGGCGAGTACGGCGGCTTCGGTGTCCGCCGAAGCAGAGAGGTAACCGTCACTTTCGAGGAGGAGTTCGGCGAGGCCGGGTTCGTGAACGGGGGGAAGTTTGCGGTTGATGGCGTTGACTTTTTCGGGGTCGACGTCAACGGCGTGAACGCGAAAGCCGCGAGCTGCGAAGCAGGCGGCCATCGGGGAACCCAGCTTGCCAAGACCAATGACGGAAACGGACGAAGACACGATAGCCTCCCAAGAGGGCGGAGTTAGTTTAACGTGAGAAGCGCCGGGCGGGGAAGCAAGGAGTTTACCGCAGGCGACGAGAAAGCAAGAGAGGAGGAGGGCTCCGAAGTGGTTCCGCGACTTGGGCTTCTCTACCTCAAGATGAGGGAAATGTTTCGTGCGGGATGAAGAATGCGAATGACCTGGAGTGGTTTGGTAGCTGGATCGTACACAACCCAATAATTCCGGAAGGGCTGCACGAGCCAGAAGCGCAACGGCAGAGAGGTCAAATCTTCACGAATATGGCCCGCCAGAGGAGTATCCACGAGAAAGGAGCAGGCAAGATGAACGGCCGTTTCGACACGATCAGCTGAATCCGGATCATCGCTTGCGATGTAGCACCAGATTTCGAAGAGATCGTCTGCCGCTTGGGGCGTCAGCTGGTAACGGCTCATCCCTGACGCTTTTCAGCGAGCCAGGCACGTTTCTTTTCCTCGAGCGTAGAGCGGACCTGGTCGGAATCGATCAGTTCTCCGCGTTGGGCGGCTGCATAGCCTTCATCGATCTTGGCGCGGATCTCTGTGCCATGCTCGGCCAGCCAAGTTTCCTGCTCGTGGAGCAGAGAGACCGCGCGTTCGACGAACTCATCCACGGATTGGTAGGGCCCGCGCTCCAGGTCCTGTTTAATCATCGCTTCGAGTTCAGGGCGTAGATGAATGTTCATAAGTGCAGTTTATCCCATGTTTTCCCACGCAGGGGAGAGTATGTAGCCTAGGCCAATCCCAAGGGGAACAATAGGTTTGGGCACGCTGGGGGACGAGGCGTGGTGCGCGGGGCGGCGGGTTCGTGCGAGACTTTGGATATGGCGAAGACGGTGTTGGTTACGGGGTCGAGCGGGTTGATTGGGTCGGAGGCGGTGGAGCATTTTGACCGGCAGGGGTGCCGGGTGGTGGGGATTGACAATAATATGCGGCGGGTATTCTTTGGGGCGGCGGGGGATACGCTGTGGAATTTGCGGCGGTTGCAGGCGGCGACGAAAAGTTTTACGCATGCGGATATTGATATTCGGGATCGCGGGGCGCTGGAGGAGTTGTTCCGGGGGCAGCGATTCGATTTGATCGTGCATTGCGCGGCGCAGCCTTCGCATGACAAGGCGCGGGACATTCCGATATTGGATTTCGAGGTGAATGCGCTGGGGACGGTGAATTTGCTGGAGGCGACGCGGCAACATTGCCCGGAAGCGGTGTTTGTTTTTATCAGCACAAATAAGGTTTATGGGGATGCGCCGAACGAGATACCGCTGAAGGAACTGGCGACGCGCTGGGAGTACGCGCGCGCGGAGGATTACGCGGGGATCGACGAGACTTGCCGGATTGACCAGACGACGCATTCGTTGTTTGGGGCGTCGAAAGCGGCGGCGGACCTGGTGGCGCAGGAGTACGGACGCTATTTCAAGATGAATGTGGGGATTTTCCGGGGCGGGTGCCTGACGGGACCGTCGCACTCGGGCGTGGAGCTGCACGGGTTCTTGTCGTATCTGGTGAAGCAGACGCTGACGGGCGGGGCGTACACGGTGTTTGGGTACAAGGGGAAGCAGGTGCGGGACAACATTCACAGCCACGACGTGGTGGCGGCGATTGAGGCGTTCGCGGAGAATCCGCGGCCGGGAGAGGTGTACAACCTGGGCGGAGGGCGCGGGAATAGTGTGTCCATGATTGAAGCGATCGAGAAGATCGAGGCGCTGGCGGGGCGGAAGCTGAATTGGAAGTACGTGGATGAAAACCGGATCGGCGATCATATTTGTTACATTTCGAATCTGGCGAAATTTCAGGAGCATTATCCGGGCTGGAAGATTACGCGTCCGCTGGAGGGAATCCTGGAGGAGATGGTGGGATTCGAGCGGGAGCAACTGGAGCGGGCTCCGAGCTGACGAGTTCCGGGCAGGCTGGGCTTGCCCCGTCTAAGCAATGCGTGAAGGTGCGACCTACGTAACTCCGCGCTTCGTGTTAACTAACCATCTACTTGCACTTAGCACGATTCAGTGATTATCATCCTGCCACGATAAAGCTGTACCGATCGTTCGTCCGCGTGGACTTCATACAAAACACCTGGACGAGGTTTTCCTGTGCCAGGCTCCCTACACCGTGCGGGTGTCCGGGAGATCGAAAAGGAGAGCGTATGAGCCCCGCAATTCGAAACGCAACAGAAAAAGCCTCTGAACCGGCGAAATTGATAGAGCTGAGCAGCGTGGAAGGGCAAGCGAAGTTCGCGCACGGGCTGATGCGCGCCGAAGAGAAGAATGCGGCGCCGCCTGCGCACGAACAGACCGGGGTGGCGCTCGCGCCGCAGGAGATCACGCTGACGTTGACGGCGTTCGACGAGCCGCACTACCGGAAGCTGATCGTGGCGCGGAGCGCGACGATCCGGCAGGTGATGGGGAAACTGCAGCCGCTGCTGGGACTTGCTACGGCGGTGGATGCGGGATGCGCGGTGGGGTTTTTTGCGCAGACGCTTGCGGAAGCAGGGTTAACGGTTTGCGGGTTCGACGGGCGAAGCGAGAACGTGGCGGAAGCGCGGCGACGATTTCCGGAGATTCCGTTCGAAACGGGAAACGTGGAAGGAGCGGGAATCCTGGAGCTGGGGAAATTCGATGTGGTGCTGAGTTTCGGGTTGCTGTACCACGTGGAGAATCCGTTGCTGACGATACGGAATCTGCGCGGGCTGACCGGGAAGTGCCTATTTCTGGAGAGTATGTGCGCGCCTGGAGAAAGGAGCGAGCTGCTGCTGCGGGAAGAGCCGCGAGTGGAGGATCAGAGCCTTACGGATATGGCGTGCTATCCGAGCGAGAGCAGCCTGGTGAAGATGCTGTACCGCACGGGGTTCACGGCGGTGTATCGAGTGGCGCCGCTGCCGGACCACGATGATTTCCGCGAGACGGCGGAACATGCGCGGCGGCGGACGGTGCTGCTGGCGTCGATGATGCCGATCGACTTGGCAGGATTCCGGCTGATGCCGGAGCCGCGGGAGGAGCGCGATCCCTGGGACAAGAAGAAAGCGAGCCGGGCGAGCCTGAGCGGACGGCTGTGGAGATTCGCGAAGAGCCCGGCGCGGGCGAAGTACATCACGCTGGCGATGCGGGCGCGGCGGCGGTTTGCGGGGATGCCGATTCCGCTGCGGCTGCCGTATGGAGCGTGGTGGCTGGCGGAAGAGAGCGCGCTGGATGAAAAGCTGATTCACGGTGAATTCGAAGGGGCGGAACTGAAATTTGTGGAGAGATATCTGGAGCGCGGGATGACGGCGCTGGATATCGGCGCGCATCACGGACTTTACACACTTCTGACGGCGAAGTGCGTGGGACGCGACGGCAAAGTGCTGGCGTTCGAGCCTTCGGAACGGGAATGCGCGCGGCTGCGAAAGCATTTATCGGTGAACCGGTGCGGGAATGTCCGGGTGATGCAGTACGCGCTGGGAAGCGCGGAGGCGGAGGAGGACCTTTATATGGCGGGCGGGCAGCACGATTTCTGCAACAGCTTGCGGCTGCCGGATGTGCCGGACGCGGTGCAGAAAACGCGCGTGGAAGTGCGGCGGCTGGATCAGGCGCTGGAGGAACTGGCGACACCGCGGGTGGACTTCGTGAAGCTGGATGTGGAAGGCGGAGAGCTGGACGTGTTGGCGGGGGCGGAACGGCTGCTGGAGCGGCGGCCGCGCCCGGTGCTGCTGGTGGAAGTGGAGGAGCAGAGGACCAGGCCGTGGAATTACCGGGGGAAGGAAATCATCGAGCGATTGGAGAGGAAGGGATTCCGGTGGCACTGGGTTGATAAGGACGGGCGGCTGGAGGCGCTAAACGTGGAGGTGCGTGAGTTTGCGGGAAATTTTGTGGCGATTCCGGCGGAGCGGGAAGGGGAGATGCGAGTTTTTTGCAAGAAGAGGAAAGCGGAGTAACGGAGGGGTTGTTGCGGCGGCTCGTTGGAATTTGGGAGAACTCGGAGTCTACGGTTGGAGCTGCGCACCAGCGAGCGTGAGAGAACGCTGCGAGCTTGCTAGACGGAAAAGCGGCGGCTAGCCGCCGCACTCCAAAAGGGGTTGCGCGGGCGGGAGTGACTATGCTGCTGACATTGGCGGAAGAAAGTGTGAGCGCGGAACAGAGCGGCCGGACTGCTGCGGCGAAGTGGCCGAGGATCACGGTGGTGACCGCGGTTTACAACGGGGAGAAATATCTGGAAGCGACGATGCGCTCGGTGCTGGAGCAGGGTTACCCCAACCTGGAATACATCATCGTGAATGATGGATCGACGGATGGGACGGCAGAGATCATTCGCCGGTACGAAGCGTGGCTGGCGGGCACGGTTACGCAGGCGAATCGCGGTTTGTACGCGGCGCTGAATGCGGGATTCGCGAGGGGCACTGGCGAAGTAATGGGATGGCTGAACGCCAGCGACTTGCTGCACGTGAATGGACTGTTCGTGGTGGGGAGCGTGTTCCGGGCATTTCGCGAAGTGGACTGGATCACCGGGAGAGCGACGAAGTTCAACGAACAGGGAATGACGGTGGAGGTGAAAGATTTGCCACGATGGTCGCGGTACCGATTTCTGGCGGGTGCGAACCGGTACATCCAGCAGGAATCGACGTTCTGGAGGCGCCGGCTGTGGGAACGGGCGGGCGGGTATGTGCATGAAGGGTTTCGCGCGGAAGGAGATTTTGAGTTGTGGGTGCGGTTCTTCCGGCACGCGCGGCTGTATCCGGTGGATGCGTTGATTGGGGGCTACCGGTTTCACGAAGACGCGCTGAGCTGGAGCAACCAGCGCGGATACGACGAAACGTGCGATGAGATTGCGGCGCGGGAAGCGCTGCGGATGAAGAGTGGAGCGGTGCGGCTGGTGCAACGGATGAGCCAGGTGGTGAAACCGATCCCGAACGTGCGCGGACTGTGGCAGCGCGGAGTGCTGCGGGCGTTGTACCGGATGCGAGGGCCGGATTGGGCGCCGGTGATTGAGTATGGATGGGACCGCTGGGGATTGCGCAAGTAATGGGGAAGGTGAGCGGAAAGAAAGCCAGGTTCGAATATGCTGACGATTTTTGCGACGGGTAAGGCGTTTCGCGGACATAGCGCGATCATTCAGCGGAATGCGATTGAGAGTTGGAAACGGTTGCATGCGGACGTGGAAGTGATTTTGTTTGGTGATGAGGAAGGAGCGGGGGAAATTGCACGGGAATTGGATCTGCGGCACGAGCCGAGGGTGGAACGCAATGAATTCGGGAGCAAGCGGCTGGATTGGATGTTTTTGCGGGCGCAGGAGATTGCGAGGCACGAGATTCTGTGTTACAGCAATTGCGACATCATGCTGGCGCCGGACTTTTGCGAAGCTCTTGAGAAAGTGCGAGCGATGCATAGACGATTCCTGATGGTGGGACGGCGATGGGACACGGATATTGCGGAAGCGTGGAATTTCGATGCGCCTGATGCGGACGAGAAGCTGGCGCGATTCGCGCGGGAGCGTGGAACGCAGCGGGGCTACGATTGCGTGGACTATTTTGCGTTTCGGCGCGGCTTTTACGCGGAGCTGGCGCCTCTGGTGGTGGGGAGAATCTGGTGGGACCACTGGCTGGTGTGGAAGGCGAGGAAGATGCGGGGCCATGTGGTGGATGCGTCGGAGATGGTGACGGCGGTGCACCAAAATCATGGCTATGAGTACCACGCTGCCGGTGTGCAAGGCGTTTGGGGCGACGCGCAGGCCAAGAGAAACTACGAACTGGCTGGCGGGCATTGGCACCTGCACACCATCGCGGATGCCACGCATATTCTTGACGCGAACGGAGAGCGAGCAAACTATCGGCGATGGTGGGCGCCGTACTGGCGATATCTGCGGCCCCAAATCGCGCCGGTATGGTTTGCGGTGCTGAACGCGACGCGGCCGGTGCGCCGATGGTTGGGGCTGCGATCCGGGGTTCGATCCAGACTTCGCGCCGGAACGCTGCATCCGAGCCGGCCCTAGTCCAGCGAAAAAAATCCCCACAACAAAAGTTCGCGCGCGCTGCCCGGCGGTCTAGAATGGAATATCGGCCGCGGGGGAAGCGACTTGGGAAAGCCATTCGTTAGCGTATTAATCGATACCTACAACCACGAACGATTTATTGAGCAGGCGATTGTGAGCGTGCTGGAGCAGGATTTTGCGGAGGCTGACCGTGAGATCATTGTCGTCGATGATGGATCGGTTGATGGCACACCGGAGATCGTGAAGCGGTTCGGGAGCCGTGTGCGTTCGCTGCGGAAAGCGAATGGCGGACAGGCTTCGGCGTTTAATGAGGGAATACCGGAGTGCCGCGGGGAGATCGTGGCATTTCTGGATGGCGACGACTGGTGGGCGCCGGGGAAACTGAAAGCGGTGAGCGAGGCGTTGGAGGGAGAGCCGGCGGTGGGAATCGTAGGACACGGCATAACCGAGGTCTACACCGACGGAAGAGAGCATTCCGAGTTGCTACGGGAAGCGCCAAGATTCCGGATTGACTCGGAGAAAGGAGCACGGCTCTTTCGATTGCGCAAAAGTTTCCTGGGCAGCAGCCGAATGACACTGCGCGCGGAAGTGGCGAGGAGGATCGGACAAGTTCCGGAGGCGCTGAGGATCGAAGCGGACGAATACTTGTTCACGTTGGGGGCCGTGTTCAGCGACGCCTTGATCTTGCCAGAGTCGCTGACTTTTTACCGTCTGCACGAAAACAACGCTTTTCAAATTTCCAATGGAGATCCCGCGGCGCACCGGAGGAAGCGAGAAGTGCTGCAGGTCCTTGCGAATGCGTTGCAGAAGAGGCTGAAGGAATTGGGGCTCGCAGAAGAGGTCGTGAAGACGGTTGTGGAGTCTGTAGCGATAGAGGCGACGTTGATACGTTTAGCGACCGAAGGTGGTTACCCTTGGCAGACGGTGCGGGCCGAGCTGCGAAGCTACCGGATCACCAATGAAAACGCGGGGCTGGGACACTGGCTGTTTAAGTGTATCGCGCTGCTGCCGGCATGCGTCTTGCCGGCGAAGCGATACTATACGCTGCGGCAAAGCCTCTCGACGAACACGACTTACCGCAAAGCGCGAGAGAAATGGCTGCCGTTTTTGCAGGCGGAGCACGTCGAGCGCATTCGCACGCCGAGGCCGTAGGAATGGAGCCAGAGAACATAACGAAAACCCCGCTGCACGTATTGATGGCTTCCGGAGTGCCGCGACGGCGGGAGGGCGGGGTCGCGGCGATCATTTACAATCTGGGGAGGGAATTTGAGCATCGGGGACACCGGGTCAGTTACATCTTTCAAGAGGATCTGATTGAGCCTGCGACAGTATCCAGAAGATTTGCCGAGACGATTTTTTCATGGCGGCTGGCAAAGCACATCGCGGCGAACCGGGATCAGTTTTCGATTGTAAATCTGCACGCACCGATCGGATTTCCTTACGGCCTACTGCGAAGATGGCATCGCGGGAAAGGCTACCCGCCGTACATAATGACGCTGCATGGGCTCGAAGAACGGCGCGTTCATGTGATGAGCCGGGAAGTGAAGAAGGGACGCGCGTGGCATTTCTCCTGGAAGAATCGCCTGTGGCATCGCTGGTATGTGCATCCGAGATTCCGGTGGTCGATTCGCACGGCGGATGGAGCGCACGCGTACAGCCGCGATGTGTGGAACTTGCTGCAGCTTAAATACAATCTGGACGCGGACCGCGTGGCGTACATTGCGAACGGCGTGGAGGCGCGCTTCTTCGTTGCGCGAGAGTACCGGACGGACGGCCCGATCAGATTGCTATATGCAGGCACGTGGCTCGACCAACGGGGGATTTTCTATTTGCGTGACGCTCTGCGAAACCTGGCAGTAAAGCTGCCGGGAATGACGATGACGTTCGCGGGATGCGGTGTTCCGGAGGCGGAAATCACCGGTTTTTTTCAGGCCGAGCTGGCGCGGAGGATCCTGGTGCGGCCGGTCGTTGCGGCGGAGGGGATGCAGGAACTGTATGCGGAGCACGATGTCTTGCTGTTTCCGTCGCTGATGGAAGGATTGCCGTCGGTGCTGCTCGAAGCGATGGCCGGCGGAATGCCGGTGATCACGACAGAAACTTGCGGAATGCCGGACGTTGTCGAGCACGAACACAACGGAATACTGATCGCGCCCGCGAGCGCGAAAGCGATTGAGGACGCCGTGCTGAGACTTGCGGAGTCACGCGAGCTTCGGAAACGGTTAGGGTGTGCGGCGCGCGCGACCATGAGACGCTACACTTGGGAACGATCGGCGGCCCAGCTGGAGGCGCTGTACCTGAGGATTCTGGAGAAAGAGGCGAACGTCGCTGCATGATCACGGTGGGGATGAATTATTCGCAGATGCATGATTCTTCGGCGTGCGTGGTGCGCGACGGGGAGCTGTTGTTTGCGGTGGCGGAGGAGCGCCTCAGCCGGGTGAAGCATGATGCACGGTTTCCGGAGAATGCGATTCGGGCTTGCCTGGATTTCGCACGGATTCGCGCGGAGCAGGTGGATGAGGTGTGCTTTGGGTGGCCGGAGCCGGGGGCGGGCTTCCGGCACGATTTGAAATGCTACGCGACCGGGAAGATGCCGGCTTCGTATTTGAACGGGCTCAATACGAGTTTGCATTTTGCGAGCATGTGGCACCAGCGCGGGGGAGCGAAGCGGTTTGCGCAACGGTTCGGGCCGGTGCGGGCACGGATGAGATTTGTGGATCACCATCTGGCGCATGCGATCAGCGCGTATGCGTACAGCGGGTTTGCTGAGGCGGCGGTGGTGGTGATGGACGGGCGTGGCGCGTGGGAAGCGACGTCTATATGGCACGGACGGGATGGGCGGCTGGAGCATGTGCTCACGATTCCGTTTCCGGATTCGGTGGGTTTGTTTTACAGCGAGTTCACGGAGTTTTTGGGATTTCACCGGAACAGCGATGAATGGAAGGTGATGGGATTGGCGCCGTACGGGCAGCCGGGAGTGGATTTGCGGCGGTTTATCGACGTGGAGGCGATGCCGTATCGCGTGAATACGAAGAATGTGGTGAGCAACGGCGCGCCGTTTGCGGCAATGATCGCGGCGCTGGGAGCACCGCGCGAGGCAGAGAGTGAAATCACGGACCGGGATAAAAATATTGCGTACGCGGTGCAAGAGGCGTGCGAGATCGCCATGATGAACGCGGTGCGGCTGGCGCTGGAGAAAACGCGCAGCAAGAATCTGTGCCTGGCGGGCGGCGTGGCGCTGAATTCGAAAGCCAACGGGAAGATTGCGGCTTCGGGGCTGGTGGAGAAGATTTTTGTGCAGCCGGCGGCTTCCGATGACGGAGTGGCGCTGGGGGCGGCGCTGGCGCCGTATCTGGACAATGGCGGCAGGCTGCCGAATAAAGCGATGCGGCACGCGTATCTTGGCCCGGCGTTCGATGACGAAGCGATCGAAGCGGCGCTGCGGACGTTCAAGCTGCGGTATGCGCGAGTGAGCGATGTTGCTGCGACGGCGGCGGAGTTACTGTCGCAAGGGAAAATTCTGGGATGGTTTCAGGGGCGGATGGAGTTCGGTCCGCGGGCGCTGGGAAACCGGTCAATTCTGGCGGACCCGCGGGATCCGGAAATGAATGCGAAAGTGAACAACGCGGTGAAATTCCGGGAGTGGTGGCGGCCGTTCGCGCCTTCGTTCAAAAAAGAAGCGGCGGGCGAATATCTGGAGAGCGCGGCGGATTCGCCGTTCATGATCTTGACGGCGCAAGTGCGCCCGGAAAAGCGCGGCGTGATTCCTTCCGTGACGCATGTGGACGGGAGCGCGCGGCCGCAGACGGTGGAGAAGGAGATTAATCCGCTGTACTGGCGTCTGATCGACGAATTTGGGAAGCGCACAGGTGTGCCGGTGATCATGAATACTTCGTTCAATTTGCGCGGCGAAGCGATTGTGAATACGCCGACGGACGCGATCCGAACTTTTTTCAGCTCGGGCATGGATGCGCTGGCGATCGGCAGCTTTCTTGTGGAGAAATGAAGTGAGCGATTCGGGCGGACGTATGGCGCAATGGTTTCTGCGCTACGCAACGCCTTTTGCGGGCGTGCGGCGGTGGCCGGTGGTTGGCCCGGTGGTACGCTGGCTGAGCGCGCGAATGGTTCCGCGCGATGCGCTCGCGTGGATGCAAGTGCAGCGCGGCCCGGCGGCGGGAATCTGGCTGCATTTGAATCCGCGCACCGGGGGCCTGGCGTTCGAAGGCGGAGGCGAACCGGAAGTACAGGCCGCATTGGTGAAACATTTGCGGCCCGGGATGACATTTTACGACGTGGGCGCGAACATCGGATTTTTTTCACTGCTGGGGGCGCGGTTGGTGGGAGCGAGCGGCCGGGTGATCGCGTTTGAAGCGGACCCGGAAGTGGCAGCGCGGCTGCGGGAACATGTGGTACGCAATGAATTTGCGTGGATTAACGTGGAGCAGAAAGCGGTGTGGTCGGAGGGACGCGACGTTTTTTTTGAGCGGACCGATCCGGCAAAGTCTCCCGATCGAGGGCTGGGGCACGTGGTGGAGAGCGCATCAGGGAATGCGATCCGCGTCGAGGCGGTGTCGCTAGATGATTTTGCGAAGGGCGCGGCGGCGCCGGACTTTCTGAAGTGCGACGTGGAAGGCGCGGAGGTGGAAGTGTTTTGCGGCATGGAGCGGCTGCTGCGCGAAAAGCGGCCGGCGATTTTGTGCGAAATGCACAGCGAAGAAAACAAGCACGCGCTGCGGGCACAATTCGCGCGGCTCGATTATGAGAGCAGGCTGCTGGACGAGAATCACGTGCTGGCGCTTCCGCGATGAATGAGAAGTGGATCGCTCTGCTGGGGCGAGGCGATAAACCAACCGACGCGGTGGAAGACTACTGCAGATATTTGGGCGAGGCGCTGGGGGAGCACGGGATCGAGTTGCGTCTCGAGCGGGTGGAATGGAATGCCGACGGCTGGCCGGCAGCGTTACGGGAATTGCAGCAGCGGGCTGCCGCGTGGCGAGATCGGTGGATTTTGGTGCAATACACGGCGCTGGCGTGGTCGGCGCGCGGGTTTTCCCGGCGTTTTGTGCAAGTGCTCCGGACTTTGGACAGCGCCGGCGCGCGGGTTGGCGTGGTCTTTCACGATGTCGAGCCGTATTCGGGAGAGCGCGTAATCGACAAGCTGCGGCGGCGCGTGCAGATTCGCACGATGCGCAATGCGCTTGAGTTGGCGGATGCCGCGATATTCACCGTGCCTCCGGAGAAAATCAGCTGGAAACCACGGCAGCTCGCGAAGGCCGGTTTCATTCCCGTGAGCGCGAATCTTCCTGTGACGTCCGAACACGGACCGCGCGCTACGGCGGAGACAAGAAAAGCTCTGACCGTGGCGGTGTTCGGCATCACCGGCGGTGCAACAGGAGAGCGCGAAACGCGCGAGATTGTCGGCGCAGTGCGTTATGCAGCGCAGCGGGTGGGTGCGTTTCGTCTTGCGATTTTCGGACGTCACGCGGAAGAGCGCGAAGTTGCCTTGCGCGAAGGCCTGCGTGATGTGCAGGTGGAGGTCTCGGTTGAAGGCGTGCTGGACGGGCGGCAGGTGGTGGAAAAACTGCGCGCCTCGGATGCGCTGCTTTTTGTGCGCGGAGGTATCTCGACGCGCCGCAGCAGCGCGATCGCGGGAATCGCGTGCGGACTCCCGGTGATTGCGCGAGCCGGATCCGAGACCGCGGCGCCCATTACGGAAGCGGGCGTGGCCCTTTACTCGGAAGAAAAAGAGAAGGACTTGGGAGCGGTGCTGGTGCGCGTGCTTGCAGATGCCGATTACCGATCGATGCTGGCGGAGAAGAGCCGCCGGACCTACGAAGAGCATTTCTCGTGGAGCGCGATTGCGAAGAAATATGCAGACGCGCTGCGACCCGGCCCTTGAACCGCTGAGGGATTACCCCGTTCGGATGCGCATCTCAGGTACGATGGGCGTCAACGGCAGAGCGTTTCGATCAAGACTTCTTTCTTGGTTTGCGCCAACTGGTCGAGCGGATCGAGCGCCGCAACATAGCCGGCAATCGCGGCGGCTGCCAGAAAGATGAAGGCTTCGGCCGGGAGCCACGCGTTGCCGGTCCATTTGCCGGCGAAAAGAATCAGCGTGCTGATGCCGCCGAGAACAATCTGGACGCCGAAGGCCAGCAGAACCGCCATGCCGGATTGGCGTTGATTGCGCATCTGGCCGAACTCGAGCTTGCGCGGAAAGCTCAGCGAAGACCAGTTGGCAATCGAGAGCTGGCCTACCACGACAAAAACGATGGCTGCCAGCGTCGCAAGAAATCTTGGCGGAGCGGGCAGGCCAACCCGCAAAGCGAATACGACGATCGCGAGTGTAATTTCGAGGGCCAGGATTGCGACCAGCAGCAAATTCTTTCCGAGAAATACATTGCGGAAGCGGACTGGCGACATGAAGTAGGTTTGAATGCCGCGGCCTTCAAAGGCAAAGCAATTGTAAGCGGGAGCCAAAAGAATCAGGACGAGGTAGGCCATCATTCCGGGAAAGAACATTTCTGGAGAGATGCCGCGGTGCGAGAGGGTGGGATGTTTGCCGCCGAACTGCGAGCTGAAAAGCAAGACCAGCAATGGCGGCATGAGCAGAGTGATGAAGGCGAAGCCGTTGCGCGTGAGATAGCGGAATTCCTTGCGTACTACGGCAGCGATTTGCGGCGCCAGGACACCCAGCGCGTCGCCGCGTTCGGCGGAAGAGGCAGCCGCGTCTGCACGCTTGGCCGGCCTCGCCGGAGCGGATGTCTCGCTGAGTTCTTCGCCGCGATATTGAACGGCGAAGCGCTGCCAGAGCAGCCCGCTGAAAATCACGACGTAAACGAGCAGGCCCAAGAGAGAAACAAGCGCGCCGCCGAGATCCTGGTGCGCTGCATCCGCAACGGCGCGGCCCGCCAACGAGGGCGGGAAAACCGACAAATAAGGCCAAAGCCGCGAGAGCACGGGCTGCAGCGATTTTCCATAGCGCTGCAGGAAAGGGCTGAGGAATTGTAAGGAAACCGCGCTGAGCACGAACAATGCGAGGAAGATCTCGCGGGTGCGGCGGCGCGCAAACAAGCGCTCGAACCAGGAACCAAGGAGCCGTTCGAGGGTCACGTTAAAAACGGTGAACGCGGGAACGATCAGCAGCATGACCGGCAACACGCCTGGTTGCGCCACAGTCGCGCCAGCGGCCATCGAAAGCAGCCAGCAGATCGCGGCAACTGCGGAGAAGTCGGCAAGGCCGTACGCCAGGCCGATCACATAGAAAGTGCTCAGACGAAGGGGAAAACGCAGCAGTGTGCGGAACTCAAAGCTCGAACCAAAACCGGCCACGAACACCGGGAATACCTGCCAGAACAGAAAAATGGCCCAGAACAAAAGAGCGATCCAAGAGGCGCGCCCCTGCGAAACAAACGAATAGCCGCCGGCGTAAAAAGCCACGCTGAGTCCGACGACAAGGATGGAAGCGAAAGCTCCGGCGAAAATCAAGCCAATGAGGTCGAGACGATTGTTTTTGCGGCGCAGATTGTTGCGCAGGATACGCCAGCGCAGTCTGGCGACCAGCTTGATCTGCGTCAATATGCTGGTGCGAGGCCCTACGTCAGCCACGTGAGTTCCTCGAGCTGCGGGCGTTCGGTGCCGTCCTGTCCGATGATGGAGAGAAAAATCGCTTCGAGCGTTTGCGTGCCCGCTTCACCCGGAACGCCGCGGCGCAACTCTTCGAGCGAGCCTTGCGCAACGAGCCGCCCTTTGTGAATGATGGCCACGTGGCTGCACAAGCGCTCGACGATTTCGAGAACGTGCGAAGTGAGAAAGATGGTCGCGCCGCGCTCGGTCATGCGGCCCAGCAGCGCCTTGAGAGCGCCGGCGGCCAGGGCATCCACTCCTTCGAACGGCTCGTCGAGAAAAAGGATGCGCGGCCCGTGAATCACTGCGGCAGCCAGCGCCAGCTTCTTTTGCATGCCGTGGGAATAATCGGCGATGAGAGTTTTCGGGCGGTCGGCGAGCTGCATAAATTCCAGCAGCTCTTCGGAGCGCTGCCGGGTGGTAGCGCGGTCGAGACCGTACATCTGTCCCACAAAATGCAGATACTCCGTCCCGGTCAAACGCTCGAAGAGACCCATGCCCTCGGGAACGACGCCGATCTGGCGTTTCACGTCGACGGGATTCGAGGCGAAATCTACGCCGAGAAGATTCATGCGGCCGGAAGTCGGAGCCAGCAGGCCGGTCAGCATTTTGATGGTCGTGGATTTTCCGGCGCCGTTGGGGCCGAGGAAGCCGAAGAATTGGCCTGCCGCGACCTGCAAATCCACGCCATCGACGGCGGTCAAGTTGCCGAAGCGGCGCGTCAGCTTTTCCGTAAGAATCGCGGTTTCCGGCATCACTATCACTACTCCAAGTCCGGCAGTCTCTAAAGTGGAACAAACTCTAGCACGAGTCCATGAATCTATAAGGAGTACGCCGCCGAGCGGCCGAATCTTTCGCGCAACTTCACGAGGACTTCGGCGGATTTGTGGAGGTGCCCGTGAGTTGAAATTCGCGAGTGGGCAACGCCGCAAGCACCGCGGGCAATTCGACGCGAAACACCGCGCCGCCTTCCTGGCGGTTGTAGCACAGTATTTTGCCGGCGTGCTCCTGAACGATTCCGAAGCAGATGCTCAAGCCCAGACCGGTACCTTTGCCCACCGGTTTGGTAGTGTAGAAAGGATCGAAGACGCGAGATGGTTCCTTGACGCCGGGCCCGGTGTCCGAGAAGAGCACGACGACGTTGCCGCGGTCGCGCAGCGTCTTGACAGTGAGCACACCGCCGCCGGTTACTTCCATCGCGTCCACGCCGTTGCTGATGATGTTGAAGAAGACCTGCATCAGCTGATTGCCGTCGCCGCGCACGCCGGGTAGAACAGACTCGAGCTGCAGGTCGATGCGCGTGGCGCCAGAGCGCAGATCGAGCGCGCGCAATTGCATGGCGTTGGTGACCACGGTGTTGATGTCCAGAAGCGTGCGCTCGGGCGGGACTTGGCGCGCAAAACTCAAGAGGTTACCGACGAGCGTCTTGGTGCGCCGAGCCTGATCGCGGATTTTTGCCGCCGTGGTGCGCGCCTTTTCCGGCAGCGTGGCGTCATCGGCAAGCAAATCGGAGTAGCCGAGAATCGCCGCCAGCGGATTGTTGATCTCGTGCGCCGCGCCCGCCGCCAACTGGCCGAGCGAGACCAGCTTTTCCGATTGCACCAACTGCGCCTGCAGACGCTTCAAGTTCTCAACCGATTGCTCGGACTGCGCCAGCAGGCGCGAGCGGTCAGCATCGGCCAGGTGCGAGCGCAAGAAAACCAGCAGCGCCAAGGGAACGGAGGCGATCAGCGTGGTCATCAGGCGAAAATCACGCACCGCGGGAGTGGGATGGCCGAAGCGCAGCGTGTAAATCGCGAAGAGCGGGAGGGAAAGCACCGCAGCCATCGCCAGACGTGTGGCCCAGACAGCTTCTCCGTTTCTGGGCTCGTCCGCGTCGTAGGTCAATTCGCTGGGAGCTTCGAGCTTCGCGCGGTTCTGATACGCGACGATGCCCGCCAGCGCATACCACAGAAAAGCGCCCAGCAGGCCGAGGTCATAGAGGCTGCCAGTGTAGTACTCGTTGCTGTCGGACAGGACGTTGACAGTTACGGAGGTCAGCGTGTACAGAACCGTCGCGCACAGCAAGTTGGCGTACACGACGCGCCATGCGCCCTTGGACTGCAGCCACGCCGCGCCAAAACCCAGGACCACCACGAGATTTCCGACGTTCGTCACGATGTTATAAGTGACGTTATATTCCGCGGTGTTGGGCGTGGCGTACACCCACGGCAGCACGATGAACACGTACAAGTAGGTCCACCACGTCATCAGCAAAACAAAATCCAGATAGCCAAAGCGCATGCGGGTATCGCCGAGATTGCGGTGCGGTCGCAGCGCCAGCGCCGCGACCAGCGGAATGCCGCGCAGGAAGAACACCATGTCCCCGGGATAGGGATTCGGAAGGGCCGCGTGCTTGTAAACTTCGTAGTACGTCCACTCGAACTGGCCGATCATCCAGAGCGTGCAGCTCATGGCCAGCAGCATCCAGAAAAGATTTCTCCGCCAGTGCGGCGTGCCGGCATTGGCCAGCAGCCCGGCGTTGGCGAGCAGCGGCACGAAACATTGCACGAGGTTGCCGAACGTCGTCAGCGCTTCCCGTCTTCCGGTGTGCGTCAGCCAGAGGGAAACGGCCGCATACGCCGCAAGCAACAGGACCGCCGCCCCGGTCATCCAGGCAATCTTGCGAGAAGCCGACATGGACCCCATCTTTTCTAGTGTATCCGCGGGGCGGGCGTTCGCGGGAAACGCGCTAATTCGTTATGGCCTAACGATAACCGAAGTGGTGCCAGCAAGAAATGTGATTTGCACGCGTATTTTGGGAGGCGCGGAACTGGCGGAGGAGGAGGGATTCGAACCCCCGAGACCCTTTCGGGCCTAACGGTTTTCAAGACCGCCGGTTTCAACCGCTCACCCACTCCTCCGTTTCTAATTCTAACGCAATTCACCCCGGTTCTAGGCTTCGCCTTTCATTGATCGCTGACCGACAGATATCGCGCTTTGCGCATCCAAATACTGGCAACTGCCGTACCATAGTTACCGGAGCGGTACGAAAGTAAAGCGAGGGTTGGACATGCTGATTCGACGTAAAGCGGAACTGACTTATGCGGATGTGACTCCGAAGTCGGTTTATTTCAATCGCCGGCAAATCCTGCGCGCCATGGGTATCGCCGGCGCGGCGGTGGCCGGCGGCAAGATTCTGTCGAGCCTGGCGTTCCCTGCGCAGCACGTATTGGCGACCAGCAAGCTCACCGGTCTGGCGAAAAGTCCCTTCAGCACCACGGAAAAGCTCACTTCCTACGACGACGTCACGCACTACAACAATTTCTACGAGTTCGGCACCGACAAAGGCGATCCCGCGAAAAAGTCGCAGAACTTCCGCACCTCGCCGTGGAGCGTTTCCGTCGAGGGCGAAGTCGCCAAGCCGCGCAAGTTCACCATGGACGAAATCCTCAAGCTCGCGCCACTGGAAGAACGCATCTACCGCCACCGCTGTGTCGAACGCTGGTCGATTGTAGTGCCGTGGATCGGTTTTTCTTTCAGCACGCTTGCCAAACTTGTCGAGCCTACTTCCAAGGCGCAGTACGTCGCCTTTCAGACTCTTTACGACCCCAGCCAAATGCCCGAAGCCAAGTACGGCGGCATCGATTTCCCGTACGTCGAAGGCTTGCGCCTGGACGAAGCCATGCATCCCCTGACTTTGCTGTGTGTCGGCATGTACGGCGAGACCCTTCCGAATCAGGACGGCGCTCCGGTGCGCATGGTCGTTCCCTGGAAATATGGATACAAGAGCATCAAGTCGCTGGTAAAAATCCGCTTCCAGCAAAAAGAGCCGCCCACCACCTGGAACCGCTACTCTTCGGACGAGTATGGTTTCTACTCGAATGTGAACCCAAAGGTCGATCACCCGCGCTGGAGCCAGGCTTCCGAGCGCCGCCTGGGCGACATCTTTCGGCGCGATACGCTGATGTTCAACGGTTACGGCGATCAGGTCGCCAGCCTTTACAACGGCATGGACCTCAAGCAGTATCACTGACGCGAGTTCTCTGCGTGCGCGCTCTCCTGTTCAGCAAGTGGGCGAAAGCCTGCGTCTTTGTCCTCTGCCTCGTGCCGTTCCTTGCGCTGGTCGAACGCGCGCTGCACGGCCGCCTCGGCGCCAATCCCGTCGAATTCCTCCAGCATGCCACCGGCGATTGGACGTTGCGTTTTCTCGTTTTCACCCTTTCCATCACGCCGCTGCGCAAACTGCTTCATCTTCCCGAGCTCATCCGCTTTCGCCGCATGTTCGGCCTCTTCGCTTTCTTCTACGTCTGCTTGCACTTCTTCACTTACATCGGTCCCGATCAATCTTTCCATCTTGCCGGCATGTGGCAAGACGTCGCGAAACGCAGATTCATCACCGTCGGCTTCCTGGGATTTGTGCTGCTGATTCCGCTGGCTCTCACTTCGACCGCTGGCTGGATCCGGCGTCTCGGCGGCAAACGTTGGCAAGCGCTGCATCGCGCGGTATACGTCTCGGCGGTCTGCGGCGTGATTCACTACTATTGGCTGGTCAAGTCCGACGTGCGCAAGCCGCTCTTCTACGGCGCGCTCGTCGTTATTCTTCTGCTGTGGCGTTTAGGGGATTGGCTGATCAAGCGGGGAAAGCAGGCGCCGGTACCAGTAGCCGCTGCGCGCGTTAGTTAACAGCCGGAGCGTCGCTGAAGTCGAGGCCCCAAAAATACGGCGCCGGCGTCAGAAACTCCACGCCCACGCGCTGGCCCTTGTCGCAGGGTTCTCCGAGATACACCACTCGGCATTCCTGTTCTTCCAGCGTTTCGGGATGCGTCAGCACAATCATTTCGCCGTTGTCGATTTCGTGCTTGAGCATCAATAATCCGCCGTGCGCATTCACCACCACGGTTTCGCACACTTCCTTGAATTTTCGCTTATTGTGGCCGCGGCCCGCTGCCTGCACCCGCATCCGGTGGAACACGCGGCTGCTTCTGCGCGGCGAGGCCTGTAACACCTGGCTCAAATCGCTCATACAGCCATCTTCGGATGGCCCCGCACAAGCGTCAATCGCCGCACCGCTCTGAGTTCCGGAAGCGTAACCCGGACTAACGGACAGGTCTCAAGCGGCCGCCGCGATGCGCCGCAGCAGGTCTTCCTGCTCCGCTTTGCTCTCCGCGCCAATCGTAAACGCGTCCAGCAGGTTCAGCCCTAGCGCATATTTCAGCGCATCATCCTGCCGGTTTCGCAGGGCGCCCTCGCCAAGAATCTTCATCCCCACAATACCCTTGTTCGCCGCCCGCATTTCCTTCAGCACACCAACCACCGTTTCCGGATCCGCGTCCATATGCGATCCGATCGGATTGATGCGCACCAGATCGACTTCCACCCACGGCGATCGCGCCGCCGCCCGCAATGCCTCGATGCTGTGGCACGAGCATCCATGCGCGCGGATAATCCCTTTCTGCTTGGCCTCGGACAAAATGTCCATCACCCCGCGATACCGCTGTGTCCAATCCCCTTCCGTCAAACAATGCATCAGGCACACATCGATATGCTCGACTCCGAGCTCCCGCCGGAAGCGGTCCAGGTCCGCGCGCGCCGCCGCCGCATCCCGCGCCCACGTCTTCGTCAGCACCGTCACTTTTTCCCGCTGCACATGCTTCAGCGCTTCCGCCACGTGCGGATGGCTTCCGTAGGAATCCGCCGCATCAAAAAAGCGCAAGCCGTGGTCGTATCCATTCAAGAGCAGTTCCGAGAGGCCCTTCACGCCTAAGTCACTCTGATGCGAGTGATGCCCGACGCCCACAGTTCCGGTTCCCATCGCCAGCCGGCTCGTCTGAATCCCCGTTTTGCCGAGCGTTACCGTGTCTGCCGCGCTGAACTTTCGAGAGAGTTCCGGAAGAGCCAGCGCTCGTCCCAGAAACGGACGTGCGCCAATCCACGCTGCCCCCGTGCCGAAAGCCGCATGCCGGACAAAGTCTCTGCGCTTCATGGTTCGCTCCTTCCGTCCCCCCGGAGTCGTCTACCTTATCTATCCTCTATGGACGCAGGCGCCTCCTCGAACGTTATCCCGGGCCATCGCCATTATTAGCCCGAATCCTGCACAAATGCCTTCCGGGCGGAAACTTTCCAGCCCGGCCGGCGGTACTTCCTTTGGTTGCCCGGTGCTGAGTTCGTCGCAGCACCTTTAGTCACCCCGCGCTTGCTTGTGTCGAAACGGAGCCAGTCATACAATTGTCCAAGGCTGCGCTTCTTCGAATCGATAGACTCGCGCTCCGCACGAAACAATTCGTTCCAGTTCGACGTTTTTATCTTTGTTTATCTTGGAAGGACTCATACCGCTTGAGGGCCTCTTATGAACCTTGCTGAATTTATCGAAGGTAGCCGCGATCAGCATCTCGCGGAGCTGTGCGACTTCCTGCGCATTCCCAGCATCAGCGCCAAGACCGAGCACAAGCCCGACATCGAGCGCGGCGCCCGATGGGTCGCGGACCATCTCCGCACTGCTGGCTTCAAATCGGTTGAAATCGTGCCCACCAGCCTGCACCCGCTGGTCTACGCCGAATCTCTCGAAGCTCCCGGTAAACCCACCATCCTCTTCTACGGCCATTACGACGTGCAGCCTCCCGAGCCTCTCGAACTCTGGACCTCTCCCCCCTTCCAGCCCGCCGTCCGCGATGGCAATCTCTTCGGCCGCGGCACCGCCGACGACAAAGGCCAGGTGCACATTCATCTGAAAGCCCTCGAGTCTCTGCACAAACTCCACGGAAAATTTCCCGTCAACATCAAAGTGCTCATCGAAGGCGAAGAAGAAGTCGGTTCCGTCAGCCTCTGGAACTACGTGCAATCTCACAAAGAAAAACTCCAAGCCGACGCGCTCCTCGTTTCCGATACCTCCATGCTCGCCAAGGGTGTTCCTTCCATCACCTACGGTCTCCGCGGCCTCAACTACTACCAGATCGAACTCACCGGCCCCATTCGCGATCTGCACTCCGGCGTCTATGGCGGCGCGGTTCCCAATCCGCTCACCATCCTCAGCGAACTCTTCGCCAAGCTCCACGACAAAAACTTCCGTGTTACCGTTCCCGGCTTCTACGACAACGTCGCCAAAGTCTCCGCCGCAGAGCGCAAAGCCCTGAATTCCCTTCCCTGGAAGAAAAAAGATTTCGAGAAAGCCGTCGGTGCTCCCGGCTACGACGGCGAAAAAGGCTTCACCATCGTCGAGCGCCTGTGGACGCGCCCCACTCTCGAGATCAACGGCATCTGGGGCGGATACATCGGCGAAGGCGCCAAAACCGTCATTCCCTCAAAAGCCTTCGCCAAATTCTCCACCCGCCTCGTCCCCAACCAGGACCCCCACAAAATCGCCAAGCTCGTGGAAAAACAAGTCCGTAAGCTGCTTCCCAAATCCGTGCATTGCAAATTCGACGTACTCAGCAGCGGCAAACCCTGGGTGGCGCCGTATCACGCCCCCATTTTCCAGAAAGCGCAAGCCGCTCTCGAAAAAGGTTTCGGCAAACGCGCCGTTTTCATCCGCGAAGGCGGCTCTATTCCCTTCGTCACGCAAATGCACGATACCTTCAAAGTCCCCTGTGTGCTGATCGGCTTCGGCCTGCCCGACGAAAATGCCCACGCTCCCGACGAGCACATCGCCCTGGAAAACTATTTCGGCGGCATCAAAGCCATCGCCCATTTCTACGCCGACCTGGCAACGCTGTAGCCCGCATTCCAGCTTCACAGGGGGCACACCGAGGCGTCAACTCCGAGCGTCCTTTCCCAGCTGCTAGCAGCCGCCGTGCGCCCGGACCCAAAATCCTCCTCCCGCGGCAGGCCATGGCCTCCACAGGGCCATTTTTAGCGGGTTTTCCACCGCTCCCGCGAAGAAAGCGGCGTTTTTTCCTTGTTTTTCGCCGTTTTGCCTTGCGTTCTGTTACTGGCTTGGCTATAGTCGCTTCCGGCCCGAGCATTTTTCCAAGCAAAACAGGGGGTAAACGCCCGCGGCCTGCTCCGATTTCGATTGGAGTGGAAAGAAAACTGAGGAGGAGCAATCTAGATGGCCAAGCCTTTGAGCAAGAGCAAGATCGTGTCGCACATGGCTGAAAAGTGCGGTACGCCCAAGAAAACCGCTGCACTGTTTTTCGAAGAACTCTTCAAGCTCGCCGTAAAAGAGTGCAAAGGCGCCGCGGGCAAGTTCGTCATTCCCAATATCGGCCGCGCCGTGAAAGCGCACCGCAAGGCCCGCATGGGCCGCAATCCGCAAACCGGTGAGGCCATCAAGATCAAGGCCAAGACCGTGGTCCGCCTGCGTGCGGCTAAGGCGTTCAAAGACTCCATCCTCAAGTAAACGCAGCACCCAGCTCAGTTTTTAGGCCCTCGGCGGCTTGCGCAGTCAAGCTCCCGGGGGCTTCTCTCTTTGCGCGCGATTTTCCGCGCAGACCGCCCGCACTCCACACTCCGCTGCTTACAGCGTCTTCACGTACGCGATCACATCCTTGATCTGCGCCGCTTCCAGCACATCCTTAAACGGCGGCATCAGCGAATCCCCGTTTTCAATCCACGTCTTCAGATTCTCGTCCGTCACCTTATTGTTGTTTACGCTGAACGTCCCGCGCTTCGCCAGCCCCTTCAGTCCCGGCCCGATCTTCTTCGCGTCGCTGTCCGCATAGTGGCAGATCGCGCATTTTTTCTCGAACACGTCCTTGCCCCGCGCCGCCGCCGCGCCGCCTCCTTTACTCCCGCCATTCGACGCAGACTTTTTCGCCGGCGGATCCTGCGCCACCATCACCGCAGCACACGCCAACGTCGCTATCCCCAGCAACAAAACGTTTCGCTTCACAATCTCCCCCTCGATTTTTCTTTTCAGCAAACCTTCCCATTCTCGCCGTTTACCTTCGCAATTTCCACTCGCCGTCGTGCGCAACTCCGTAGCACTCCGCCGCACCCTGGCGCACCCGGCACAAAGGACAGGTTCACTAAACGCACGTCCAGAACCTTAGTACTTTTGACGCCACCCATCCCCGGTGCTACAAGTCATGCATATGAGCCAGGAGACCATGACGCGAGCTTGGGAAGTGTTGCAAGACGCTTATCAAGCTCAGATGGAAGGAGATTACGAACGCGCCGAAGAGCTCTATCTTTCTTCCCTCGAGCTCCATCCCACTGCCGAAGCGCACACTTTTCTGGGCTGGACCTATCATTTCCAGGGCCGCATCGAAGACGCCATCTCCGCATGCAAACGCGCCATCGAACTCGATCCTGATTTCGGCAATCCCTACAACGATATCGGCGCCTACCTCATCGAACTTGGCCGCTACGACGAAGCCATCCCCTGGCTTCAGGAAGCCGTAGGCGCTCGCCGCTACGAGCCCCGTCACTTTCCGCATTACAATCTAGGCCGCGCCTATCTCGCCAAAGAAATGTACGCCCAAGCCACGCGCGCCTTCCAGGACTCCCTGCAAATCGAGCCCCGCTACTCCCTAGCTCGCCAGGCCCTCGATTCCCTCCGCCGCCTCGTCAACTAAACCTCTCGCCCAAACGACAATCGATCATCCTCCGCGCTGCTCTTGCGTCACGGGCTTCACGATACGGTCATAGACAATCATCAGCAGTGTCCCGAATACCCCTACCCCGCTGATCACCCACCACATCTGGTTCGGCTTGTGCAGGACGTCACCGAAGTAATGCAGCAGCCGGCCCCCGATAGCTCCGGCGATAAAGAACCCTATTCCAATTGGAAGAAACGCGTAACCCATGTACGTGCCTTGTTGCCCCGCCGGTGCCAGCCGTGAAATGTATTCGTAGTAGCGCGGTGACTGGATCATCTCCCCGATCGCGACGACAAACAGCGTAACCGCGGCCATGACCGGCAATCCTCTAATCTCGATTGCAAAAGAGCCCAGATGCAAAGTCGTGCTGATTTGCCACGCCAGGTTGTTCACCGCCAGAATGATCCACGCTAGACTCGTAATCAGCAGCCCTGCCGTCATCGCCGGGAACGTTTTGATTCCCCGCGTCAGATAACTTACTAGAATCTGAAACAGAATCACTGCCAATGGGCCGAACGTGAGTAGCAAGTCCGCGTCTGAATTCGGGTTTATGTATCCCCGGATGTACAGCGGCAGGGAAATGAACTCTTGCCAGAAAACAACCCAGAAGCTCGAGAAAATCACAAGAAACAGCATGAATCGCAAGTTGCCGACCACCGTCAGCATGTTCTTTAATGCTTCTCCCACGCTGGCGACTTTCTGCTCGCCCGCGCGCGACGGTTCACGGTAGAAAAACATCACTCCGAAAAACATCAGCAGCACGCTCACCGCGCAGACTCGGAATACGTTCTCCATTCCAATCGATCGTCGCACCAGGAACGCCACAATCGGCCCCAGCATGCCCCCGACGTTCACCAGCGTGTAGTAGATGGAATAGCCCAGAGACCGCACGCTCTCCCGCGAAGCGCGTGCCGTGGTTCCCACCACGCATGGTTTCACGATTGCCGGCCCCATCGCCGGAATCAAAAGAACGAACCGCACCAGCCAGGACAATGGCAAAGCGGCCCGCACCGGCGCCATCCACGGAGCGCCCAGTGACCCCAGCAAGAAATATCCCAGCGCCAGAATCAAATACGCGAATGCCAAAGAGCGCCGGAATCCAAATCGATCCGCCAGGCTCCCGCCGAGGATCGGAAGGAACCATACGATGAGGCCAAAATAGCCGATCAGATCCCCCGCCTCCGTGTCCGAGAATCTCAGAACCTCGTGGAGATAGATGGCCAGAACCGCCTGCACGCCGTAATACGAAACACGTTCAAACAGCTCCGATATGTTCGCAATCCAGAACGGCCGCTCAAACCCATCCACAATTTCCCGCAGCCTGCCTTCCACGCTCATTCGCCCCCCTGCAAGTGCGGGATTGTAGCAAGCCACCCACATCAGAGATAGGGAATTGAGCCTTCCTTAGCGGCTGTTAAATTTTGCGAAGATATTCTCCGGGCGAAGAAATCAACACTCCCGCTACATGCTTCCCGAAGTATGCCCCGAAATGGTGAACATCGCCGGTGATGAGGTGCGTGGCTTGCGCTTGCATGGCCGCCAGCAGAATCGGAACATCCTTCTCTGGCAGTCTGATTCCCGTCGGCAGTTCACGAGGCACAGCTTCGAAGAATCGCAAGTTCATGGCCAGCTTCGTCAGCCTCCGGCGTTGCGTCTCTTCGGAAAGGTTGAACCGCGCTTCTTCTAGCGCATAACGAGACGTGCAAAGCTCCGCGTTGGCATGGCTCCAGAGTTTCCTTAAGCCGGCGTCACTCCGGTACGCTGCCGAAAATAGCACGTTGGCGTCGAGAAACAGCCGGTCCATAGGACGAGCCTATCTCGGCCGGCGATGCACAATCTTGTCCGGATCAAGTCCGAGCTTTTTCACCGCCGCCCGCGCTCGCCGATAGTCCGCCGCATCGGTCGCATTCGACAGCAGAAATTCCGCTTTGCGTTCGTCGCTGTATCTCTCAATTGGCACGATGACCGCCGGACGCAGCAAGATCCCTTCCTCGCGCGCTTCCGCCGTAACGAAAGAGCCTTCTTCCAGCCCGAAGCGCCTGCGCAACTTGGCGGGAACCACAATCGCGCCGCGCTTGCCAACCTTCGCCGATTCCATGTAGCGCCTCCGCCGGGCGAGACGCCCGATTATCAGAATATCTGATAATCAGGCAGAATGCAATTGTTATGCGGATTTCAAAGTTCCGTTGTAGTGGCGCAGCATGCTGCGCCCGTATGGGCCGCCGGGCTTGTCTATCTGAGCCTCAAGGGGTTCCTCCGCCGATCCTTGCAGCACAACGGGCCGCAACGTCGCAACCTCGAACCTAGCCAGCGCCGGAGGCGCGCCATAAGTTAGCCCCGCCCGCAAGGGCGGGGAAGCAAAATCACGCCAAGGAAAGAGCGCCGTAGGTGCGGCACATCCGCGATTCGATCCCGTCCCTTGTAGTGGGGCAGCATGCTACGCCAGCCATAGGCAAGCCCAAGTCGGCACCACTCCCCAATACGCGCTAGAATGCGCCGGCAACACAATCCCGGAGGCCTCAATGCGCAAATCGCTTGCAGCAGCGCTGGTGACTTTTCTCGCAGGAGCAGCCGCCGCGGCACAGAAACCGCCGTTGCTCCCCGAAAAGGACGTCGCCGCCCTGGCCAACGAACTCAGCGGCGAAACCGCCAAGCGCAACCTCGAAGGCCTCGCCCTCCAGCACCGCCAGCGCGGCTCCCAAGGCTTTCACGCCGCCGCCGAACTCATCGCCGAACGCGCCCGCGCCTACGGCCTCACCGACGTAGCCATCCTGCAATTCCCCGCCGACGGCAAAATCTTCTACGGCACCCAACGCTCCCGTCCCGCCTGGGATGCCGAAGTCGGTGACCTGGACGTCATGGAGTTTCAGCGAATTGCACGCTGCCCGCCGACAGAGAAGAATCGAAATATCATCGCTGATTGCGCCGAAGGCCCAATCGTCTTGCACGAAAGTTACGAGGCGGAGCCGGTCGTGCTGGCAGAGGACAGCGATAGCGCAAGGTACGCCCTCGCCGTACTGGTGGACGTGGGTGAAGGGACGAAGGAGAGCGACTACTCTGGAAAGAACGTGAAGGGTAAGGTCGTATTAGCGGCAGCGCAGCCGGGAGCCGTGCAGGACTTGGCAGTCGGGAAGTTTGGCGCGCTTGGCATCATCAGCTACGCTCAGAACCAACACACGGCATGGTGGGGCGAAGACGAGAATTTGATCCGCTGGGGACACCTCGAGACGTTTTCACCGAACAAGACCTGGGCATTCATGGTTTCGCTGAAAACGGCCCGCGACCTTCGTGAGCGGCTTGCTAGAGGGCAGCAGCTCCGCGTGAACGCAAACGTGGAAGCCGGACAGCATCCCGGCAACTACGAAGTCGTCACCGCCACCATTCCCGGCGCCGATCCCAAGCTTAAAGACGAAGAAATCGCCTTCTCCTGTCACCTCGATCATCAGCGTCCCGGTGCCAACGACAACGCCAGCGGCTGCGTCACCATCCTCGAAGTCGCCCGCACCCTGCAAAAGCTCATCGCTACCGGCGCACTCGCCCTCCCCGCCCGCACCATCCGCTTCATTTGGCCCCCGGAAATCGAAGGCACGCTGACGCTTCTCAACGCCAAGCCAGAATTTGCCAAGCGCATCAAGGCCGTCATTCACATGGACATGGTCGGCGGTGGTCCCGAAACCAAAGCAGTGTTCCACGTGACACGCGGCCCCATGAGCCTGCCCAGCTTCGTCCACGACGTAGCCTGGGCCTTCGCCGAATTCGCCAACGAGCAATCCTATAAATTCGCCGCCACCGGCAAAGCCGAATACCCGCTGATCGCTCCCGAAGGCGGCAAGGAACCACTCCGCGCCGAATATTCCCCCTACTCCATGGGCAGCGACCACGACGTCTACCAGGACTCTTCCTTCGCCATCCCCTCCATCTACCTCAACGACTGGCCCGACCGCTACATCCACACCAACTTCGACACCGCCGCCAACATCGACCCCACCAAACTAAAACGCGCCGCCTTCATCGGCGCCGCCTCCGGCTACTTCCTAGCAACTCCACCCAAGAAGGTTTCCGCATCGCTGTACGCCCGTTTATTTACCTCAGCCAACAGGAGATTTGCACAAGCCGCTGGCTTGTCCGAAGAACGCGAAGACGCTGACGGCGACTCCGTTCGGCAACAGGTCACCTACACCATTCGCGAGGCACACTCTCTCGGCACTTTGCTGGGCGTTTCAACGGCAGCAGAAGATTCGCTGTCCGAGGCCATCACGGAATTCTGCGGAGCGAAGGAGCTTCCGCCAGCCGCAAAAGGCACTGGACCCGGCTTGCTGCTCTTTCAACGAAACAGGGCGGTTAAAGGGCCCCTGGCGGTCTTCGGATATGATTACTTCACCGACCACGCCAAAACCGCCGGGATCGCCGAGCCGAAGCTGCTGAGCTACGAAGGATTGTCGGGCTCCGGTGAAGAATACGCCTACGAAGTCCTCAACTTCGCCGACGGCAAACGCAACGCCCAGGAAATCCGCGACGCCGTCTCCGCCGAATACGGCCCCGTCCCCCTCGACCTCGTGGTCGAATATCTCCGTGCCCTCGAAAAAATTGGCCTCGTTGAGCAAGTGAAGTAACTAGGCGTCTGGAGTTCCGCTCTTTGCTTTTTTCTTTGCCGAAACCTGGATGAGCTTCTTCAGTGTCGGCACATGCACGTCCGAGAGCCGTTTGATATAGAGGCAAGATTTCGCGCAAGCGTGCGCACCCAATTTGGCCAGCAACTCACCCTGCTTCTCCAAACCGCCCAACACGTACAAAGTAATGTTCTGCTTCCGCGGCGAGAAGCCGATCACCATCCAATCCAGTTCCCGCCCGCTCGGATACACCAGCTTTCGCCGCCCAAACCCCACGATACTCGATCCCCACATCTCCGCTTTCGACTTCGTCGCTGCCTCCATCATTCTTGCGATCGCCTCGCAATCCTCGCGAACTTGCGCATCCTTGATCGCACCGAGGAACGCAGCCACCGACGCCCCGGTCTGCTTCGTTTTCAATTCAGCCATTCGTCCTCCTTGTGCCAATCCGTTCGTTCCGCCGCAGCTTTGTCCACCCTGTAGGGGCGCGCTTCAGCGCGTCCCAGTCTTGACGTACAAGGGGCACGGCATTGCCGTGCCCGTCTTTCTTTTTCTTTCCGTCACTAAACAAAACTCACCTACGCCTTGCCAATTCCTGCCCGCTCCCGAACCGCATCGGTTATATTCCCTCCGGTCACTAGCAAAACCGCAGGCCCTGCCGCCGCAGAGTGTTTCAAAAATGCAGCGGTAGCAGCCGCGCCAGCTGGTTCGGCGACGATTCCGTGCAACTCGTGCAAGCGCCGAATCGCCCCGATCATTTCGTCTTCGCTGATCAAGATCACGTCGTCGACCAATTCCCGAATCGCGCGAACATTCTCTGCTTCCGGAGTTCGCGTAGCCAATCCATCCGCGCAGGTATCGCAAGTCTCCGTCGGAATCGCGCGACCCTCTTTCCACGACAAGAAATACGAAGGCGCGCGCTCGGCTTGCGCCCCGATAATTCGGACCTCTGGATTTATTTGCCGCACTGCCGCGCCAACGCCGCGAATCAGCGCCGTATCTCCCATGGGCACATACATCGCCCGCGTCTCCGGCAATTGCGTAAGAATCTCCAGCCCAATTGTCGCTGGGCCTGCGGGAAGATCGGCATCCGTAGCGTCATTCAAGAAATAAACGCCCGGCCGAGCCGAATATTCCATCGCTTGCTCAAACGCATGCGCCAGATCCGCTCCGCCCGCTTCGACAATTTTGGCGCCAAGGTCCGCAATCTTCTTTCGCTTCACTGGATTCGGATTCGCCGGCAAGAAAATCGTCGCGCGCAGACCCAGCAATTTCGCCGCATACGCCACCGCCGCGCCATGATTTCCCGTACTCGAAGCGGTTACTTCTTCAATCCTCCGCTTGCGCAGATTGGCAGCCAGCCCCCAGATCGCACCGCGCGGCTTGAACGATCCGGTGGGCAGTTCAAATTCCAACTTCAAATAAGCTTCAGCGCCCGGTCGCGAAAGGCCCGGCGCAGCAACAAGCCGCGTCGCGCCAAAGTACGTTGCCAGAAGTTTCTGTGCCTCGCGAATTGTCGCGAGGCTGGGCTTGAGAGACGAGCTCACGGCAGCAGCCATCGAAGTACAGTATGCTACCATCGCACTCTTGCGCGCCTCTCAAGGAATGACATACAGATGCCTGCGAAGATGAAAGCTCTCCGAAAAACGCAGCCAGCGAAAGGCTTGGCGCTGGATTCCGTCGACATTCCGTCCATCGGCCCGACCGACGTGTTGGTACGCGTCAAAGCTGCCTCGATTTGCGGCACGGACTTGCATATTTATGGATGGGACCGCTGGTCGCAGGGACGCATCAAGCCTCCTGTGACGTTGGGCCATGAATTCTGCGGCGTGGTGGAACGCGTCGGCGACGAAGTCGCAGCCGTCAGGCCCGGCGATTTCGTCAGTGCCGAGATGCACGTGAATTGTGGGCATTGCCACCAGTGCCGGCTCGGCGAAGCGCACATTTGCCAGAATCTGAAAATTATAGGCATCGATCAGGACGGCGCCTTCGCCGAATTCGTGAAAATCCCCGCGTCCAACATCATCAAGCTCGATCCCAGTATTCCGGAGCATTACGGCGCGATTCTCGATCCGCTGGGCAATGCGGTGCACACGGTGCTCGCCGGGGCGATTGCGGGACAGACCGTGCTCGTGACCGGTTGCGGGCCAATCGGGCTGATGTCGATCGCGGTCGCGCAGGCATGCGGCAGCTCGACCGTGTTCGCCACCGAAACGAACGAACAGCGGCGCGCGATGGCGAAGAGAATGGGCGCCGACGTGGTGATCAATCCCGAGGCGGAAGATGCCGTGAAAAGAATTCTGGGAGAAACCGGCGGAACCGGCGTCGACGTGCTGCTCGAGATGAGCGGAAATCCCACCGCGATTCAGCAAGGCTTCAAAGCCTTGCGTGCGGGCGGCCGCGCCTCGCTGCTCGGCATTCCGACGGAAAACGTACCGCTCGATTTGGTCAACGACGTCATCTTCAAAGGCGCCACGGTGCAAGGCATTTACGGCCGCCGCATGTACGATACTTGGGTGAAGATGATCGCGCTGCTGAAAGCGGGACGCCTGAATCTGGAGCCGCTCTTCGGCGAGCGCGAGCCGCTCGAGAAGTTTGAAAACGCTTTCGCAAAATTGCAGGGTGGACTGCCCGGCAAGATTTTGCTTTATCCGAACGGGTTGTCCCGTTAATCCTGCCGGGTTCGTTCTGCTCGCTACACCGGCTAAAGTGGCGCACCGCCTTTCGGCCCGCCCCGTTTGCTCCGCGCACGCCGGGTGAAGCAGAATAGTTGTTCCCAGCGAACGCTCACGACAGGAGCCATGCCATGTCCGAAACCGCCACTCCGGCGCTCAAGCCAAATCCGACGCAATACATCAGCGACCAACTGAGTGAGTTGCGCGCGAAAGGTACGGCACCGCGGCTGCGCGTGCTCGAGGGCGAGAACAAGCCGGTCTGCATCATCGACGGCAAAGAAGTGATCAATCTGGCGTCGAACAATTATCTCGGCCTCACCACGCACAAAGCGTTGCGCAAAGCGGCGCTGGACGCAGTTAAGCGCTACGGCGCTGGCGCCGGTGCGGTGCGCACCATTGCCGGCACGATGAAGATTCACATGCAACTGGAAGAGCAGATCGCGGCGTTTAAGAAAGTGGAAGCGTGCGTGGTGTTCCAGTCCGGCTTCACGGCGAATGCCGGAACGGTTTCGGCGGTGCTGGGCAAAGAGGACTTAATCATTTCGGATGAGCTGAATCATGCGTCGATCATCGATGGGGCGCGGCTCTCCAGGGCGACGATTAAGGTGTTCAAGCACAAGGATGTGGCGGATTGCGAGCGCATCCTGCAGGAGCATGCGAGTTTTCCGGGCAAGAAGCTGATTATTACCGACGGCGTTTTTTCGATGGACGGCGATATTGCGCCGCTGCCGCAGCTCTGCGACCTGGCCGAAAAATACAACTGCATCATGATGGTGGACGACGCGCACTCGAGCGGGGTGCTGGGGCGCGGAGGGCGCGGGACCATCGATCATTTTGATTGCCACGGGCGGGTGCACATTCAGGTGGGGACACTGAGCAAGGCGATTGGGGCGATGGGCGGGTACGTCTGCGGGTCGCGGGATTTGATCGACTTTTTGTATTTGCGGGCGCGGCCGTTTTTGTTTTCGACATCGCATCCGCCGGCTACGGTGGGGGCGTGCCAGGCGGCGTTCGCGCTGCTGGATTCGCCGGAGGGCGAGAAGCTGCTTAAGAAGCTGTGGGCGAATACGAAGTTCTTTAAGCGCGAACTGAAGAAGCGCGGGTTCCAGTTCAAAGTGAGCGAGACGCCGATTATTCCGATCCACGTGGGGGACGCGGCAAAGGCGTTCGAGTTTTCGAAGAAGCTGTTCGAGGCCGGCGTGTACGCTCCTGCGGTGGGCTATCCGGTCGTGGCGGAAGGCAAAGCGCGGCTGCGGGCGATGGTGAGCGCGACGCACAAACGGGAACAGTTGCTGCGGGCTGCCGATTTGCTGGCGGAAGTGGGTAAGCCCCTCGGTATTGTCTGAGGTTGGCTCCTCGGTATCCTTTGAGCTTGGGTCCGGCCGCCCTAAAAGGACGGCCTCTACAGTTGGACTTGGCTAGCGGGGATTGCGGGGACAGGCTGGCACACCCCCTATGTTTTTGCAAAGAGGGCGGAAGCGATTGAAAAATAAGGGGATGCGCTGCGCTCTTTTGCAGCAGAATGCGAGAAGCCGGCACGGCGGGCGGCTGG
>Ga0209736_1000032_pt1 | contig 53238 bp, 48 predicted proteins | sample BlaSpr_A8_Ref_M3_FD_187992 | JGI IMG/M metagenome (GOLD analysis project Ga0209736, IMG submission 187992) | Forest soil microbial communities from Thunder Bay, Ontario, Canada - Black Spruce, Ontario site 2_A8_Ref_M3 (SPAdes) (version 2) | ecosystem: Environmental > Terrestrial > Soil > Boreal...
GAAACATCGCTCCCCGCCCCGACCCGCATGCCCGCCGGCAGATAGGGGCACGATAAATCGTGCCCTCCGATCCGCCGGCACGACTAGCAACACTCGCGAGCAGCGGGCGCCGTTGAAAGGGCACGCACCAGCTATTGGCAAACCCGATACACGGTAGTACCACTGCTCTATGGCCCCCTGCGCAGGCGCTCGCGAGAATGGCTCCAGGTTACAAGGTCCTAATCTAAAGCGCTCTCGGAGGTCCCCGATGAAGTCTATTAAAATGTTGAAGATACCAGCCATCCTGCTCGGCTTTGGAGGAGCGCTGCTGCTCTCTCCCGCCTGCAAAGCGCAGGAAGTAAGTCCCGACCATTTCACGGAGACAGGGGTCGAAGGTGTCTACCAGCCGGCTCCAAGCAAGCCAGCCGCGCCCGCGGTCAAGCGGAAGCAGGTCTCGCAGGTGCGAGCACACGGAGCCGGTTCGTCCGCCACACTGCAACTCGCCTCCAGCAACACTGCCTCGTTGCCGCCGCAACCTGGCACCCAGCCGGTCGCAGAAAAGCGCAAGCCCGCTCCGAGCGAGCCAAAAAAACCATAACCAGGCCACACGTGCAGCGATGGCGATATCAAGACGCCACTAGACTGTGCTGGATCGCTCAAGCCTGATAGGAGTACGCAACTACGCCGGCTTCATTGCGTCCGCGGCGTTTGCCGCGGCCCGGCGCTTCCTTATCACCACGTGGTAGGTGAACACCAGGCTGGCCACCAGGACGATGGCTCCAAAAATTACCATCGTGCGCGGTGCGCCGATGCGCTTGGCCACGCCCCCGGCGATCAGCGAACCGATCGGCTGCACGCCCATGAACATTGTCGCGTACACGGCCATCAGCCGCCCGCGGAGTTCGTCCGGCACGCGGTTCTGAATCGTGGTATTAGTCGCGGCCATCAGCGAAGTGGCCGCGAATCCCACCACGAACAGCACTGCGGCCGAAAGCCAGAAAACATGCGAGAGCGAAAACACGATTAAGGCCACCCCGCAAATCGTGGCCATCGCGGCAACCAGACGGGCCAATCCCTGGTAACTGGTGCGGGCCGCGAATTGCAGCGCCCCTATTACGGCTCCCACCCCCGCGGCGCTCAGCAGCAACCCGAATCCTCGCGCTCCGCTGTGCAACACGTCTTTCGCAAACACCGGCAAGAACACCGAGTATTGCAATCCGAAGAGACTCAGCACGCTCAGCAGGATCAGCGCGGAGCGGATCGCGTAATCGCTCATCGCGAAGCGGAAGCCTTCTAGGAAATTGCGTATCGGCGATCCCGTGCTCGGCTTGGTCTCCGTCTTGGTAATGCGCATGGCCAGCAGCGCACCAATCACGGCGAGAAAGCTCAAGCCGTTCATTAAAAATAGCCAGCCTTCGCTGCTCTTCACGTGGCGCGCATCCAACCACGCAATCGCGGTTCCGGCAATCGCCGGCCCGAACACGCGCGCGCCATTGAACATCGAGGAATTCAGCGCAATGGCATTGGGCAAGTCCTCGCGTCCCACCATCTGCACCAGGAACGCCTGCCGGATGGGCACATCAAACGCATTCACGATGCCCACCAAAAACGCGATGGTGATCAGTTCCCAGACTTTGATCGCGCCCGTCAGCGTCAGCCCGGCGAGCAAAAACGCCAGCACCATCGACACCGTTTGCGTCCAAATCACTCCGCGATGCCGGTTGTAGCGGTCCCCGATGTATCCGCCAAATGATGCGAGAAACAAGATAGGAACCTGGTTCGCGAAGCCGAATACGCCGAGCAGTGCCGCCGAGCCGGTCAGCTTATAGACCAGCCAAAGCTGCGAGGTCGACTGCATCCACGTGCCGATCAGCGAAACGAGCTGGCCGCCGATAAATAGCTGGAAGTTGCGATGCTGCAGCGCGCGAAACCGCGGCGAAATCGACGGTCCGGCAACAGAAGTCGTGGCAGACGAAATGGGGGCCTCCACCGGTTCGATGCCGCCGGCGTCAACTAGTCACCATGCCGCGCCCACCGCGTCCTTGTCAATGCGCGTGCACCTCCGAAGGAGAGCCAAATTGTTACGGGGGGATCCGGCGAAATGACGGTAATGAAAGCGAGAGAACTGCGACAAACTCTCCCGAATCAGCCATCAGCAAGGTTCGCGAAGGACGGCGCTTATTCGTGCGGAGCGTCCGGCGCGCCGCCGACGTGCAGGTGGCTCAAGTCGCGCAGTGTGGATTTATCCTCTTCGGGCATGCCGCGGGTAAAGTTCGGATCGTTGAGATGCTGATTGCGCGCCGATTCCGGCATGTTCCTGAGCACGCCGAGGCGTTGCTGGATGGCTCTCTGCCGCTGCGGCGGAAGCTGCTGCCAGCGGGGCATTACGTCGCTCTTGATGTGGTTCTTTTGCTCTGGCGTGAGCCGATTCCAGTTGTCCGTGGCCTCGTGCATTTGTTGTTTCTGGGCCGGCGTCAGGTTCTGGAAGCGCTTGTTGTTCTCCAGCGCTCGCTGCTTCTCTTGTGAATTCAGACTGTTGAAGCTTCTCGGCGGCGGCGGAGTGTAGGCGTTCGGCGGCCGGTTCGGACTGTTATAGGCGCGCATATCACCATTCGGCCGGCCCGCATTTGGCTGGTTGGCGTTCGGCTGTGGAGGCCGATTCGCGTTTCTCTGGGCATCCCGCTGCGGCGGCGAGCCTGCCTGCCGCTGTGATCTTTCCTGCCGCCGCTGTGGTTGCTGTGGTCGCGGAGCTTGCTGCGGCGGTCTTTGCTGGCGCTGCTGCGGGGCTTGCTGTTGCTTCGGCGGACGATTCTGCGGAGGCCGCTGCGCAAGGGCCGGAGCCGCCAGAGCCACACAAATCCCCAGCGTTGCGAGCCAGGTTCCGAATTGGAGCTTGTCTCTCATTACTCCTTACATCGTGGCCGGCACATTCGTCGGATCGCCGGCATCCTCATCATCCGGCGCTTGCGACAAATCCGAAAGCGGCGCGAAGCTCGAAATCACGTCGTAGTCCGCGTTCTCCACTACCGGCAAGTCCTGCTCCGCAATCGCCGGACGCTCCGTCGGCTGCGTGCCAATCCACACCGTCGCCAGCAGCAACATCGCGGCCGCAAACGCCACGCGTGGCGAAACCGCTGCCCACGCCCACCAACTGCGCTTCGCCGGCTCTGCCGCTACCCGCGCGTGCACGCGCAAGTCAAACGCTTCCGAAGGCTCGATCTGCGGCAATTCATCCAGCAACGAGCTCACCGAGCGGAACTCTGTCACACGCAGCTTGCACGCCGAGCAGTCCGCCAGATGCTTTTCGACATCCAGCCGCTCGCTCTCTTTGAGCCGGTTGTCGACGAACGCCAGAATTTTTCCTTCAACCCGACTACAACTCATGATTCACCTTCCAGGGCCTGTACTCTTGGCAACGTAGCGGCCTTAACCCGGCAGCTTCCCTTGCCGCGCCACAAGCGGGGCCAGTTCCACCCGCAGCGCTTCGTATGCCCGGAACAGCAACGACTTCAGCGCGCTTTCCGAGCATTGCAAAATCTTCGATATCTCGCCGTAATCCAGCTCCTGATACTTGTGCAGCAGCACGGCGGCGCGCTGCTTCTCCGGCAATTTGTCGATAGCGTGCCGGATCATCTGCTTGCGCGCTTGCTCGACCAAGTGCTGCTCGATGTTCGGGGTCTTCTCCGGAACATCCAGCGTGCGCTCGTCGCCGTCTTCGGCATCCGCGGTCACCGGCGCATCCAGTGAGATTTCCATGCGCTGGTAACGGTTGTCCCGCACGGAATTCAGCGCCAGATTCGTGGCGATGCGGAAAAGCCAGGTGGTGAACTTGGCGCTGGGGACGTATTCTTCCCGCGCGCGGTACACTCGCAAGAAAACTTCCTGAGCTAAATCTTCGGCCTGCTCCCGGCTGCGCACCATGCGGTACAGGAAATTGACCAAGGGACTCCTGTAGCGCTGGAGGAGAAGAGCGAACGACTGTTCATCGCCCGCCTTCACGTCCAGCATAAGTTGGACGTCGGACCTGGCCATAGCCGCCACACTGTACCAAACCCGTTTGCTATCAGAAAGTTGCAAATACAGGGCGGGGACCGGGGGCGAACCTAGAGTAAATCTAAACCCAGGATAAATGCCGCATAATCAATGGGCTAGCTGCTCCGCCGCAAACCAGGGTTATTCCGTCCGCAACGCGCGAATGGGATCGATCGAGGCGGCTCGCGAGAAAACGTGAGCACGCTGGGAGTAGGAATGGCTCTCGCAGCATCTCTTGAGGCGAGGTTACGTCGAGCGATTGGGGATTCGGCGGCTGCGGGGTCAGACACGGAAGATAAAACGAAGCGCCAACATGCTAGCCACGCCTACGAAGACTAGGGCGGCCATGCGCCAGTTGGGCTCGCGGTTCACTTCGGGGAGCAGGTCCGTGGCGGCGACGTACAGGGTCACGCCGCCCGAGAGCGGCAGGGCGTACTTGAGTTGGCTCTGAAGGGAGCTGGTCAGCAGGACTCCCAGGAGCGTTGCTGCACCAAGTAACCCGGAGGCGAGGATGGCGTTGCGCTTGCCCTTGCCGCAGGCCAGCACTACGGAGGCGACAGTGAAGCCCTCCGGCAGCTTGTGCAGGAAGACGGCAAAGAAAATGACCGCGCCCAGCCAAGTAGACACCAGGAAGCCGGCGGCGATGGCTACGCCGTCGAAAAAGGTGTGAATGGCCAGGCCGAGCAGCAGGGTGGTCTGCGCGTGATGGTGGCTGAATTCTTCGTGATGGGTTTCTTCGCCGAAGTGGAAGTGCGGTGCGATGGTGTGCTCGAACAGATGCACGAGAAAATAGCCGATCAGGACAAAGACCAGCGATTGTTCGCCGCTCAGCCGGATGGATTCCGGAATCACCTCGACAAGCGCCACCGCCAGCATGTACCCGGCGCCCAGGGCCAAAAAATACTGCAACACCTTGCGCGACCAGTCCCCGCGCACGACAAAGTAGCCGCCAATCAGATTTCCAGCCGCGGCCACTAAACCCAGCGCCGCGGCTAATCCGGTCCGAAATGCCAAATCGTGAGTCATGGGGAAACGAAGATTATCAGGTTCCTGGGGAAATAAGTTGCCGCTTGCGATTGTGGGTCTGGGCGGGGCGAAATCTGTTTCCTGACACAGGGTGCACGGAGGCACGGAGAAGAAAATGATAACCACTACGGGATATAGTTGGCCGATCTAAATCGGCCACTACGCTAGCCGCTGTGGCGGAACAGGATCACGTCGCCTTCTTGCACGAGGTACTCTTTTCCTTCGAGGCGGACTTGCGCTTTTTCGCGCGCGGATGCCAGGCTGCCGGCCGCGAGCAAATCGCTCCACTTCACGACCTCGGCGCGGATGAAGCCTTTTTCGATGTCGCTGTGAATGGCTCCGGCGGCTTTCACGGCGGTTGAGCCTTTGTGAATGGTCCAGGCGCGGACTTCGGGCTCGCCGGCGGTGAAGAATTGCAGCAGGCCCATCAAGTCGTAAGTGGCGCGAATCAGGCGGTTCAGTCCGGGCTCTTGCAAACCGTAGGACGCTAGCAACTCCGCCGCTTCCTTCTCGTCCATCTCGGCGAGTTCGGCTTCGAGGCGGCCGCAAATCGCCACTACCGCGGTGTTCGGGCGGCCTTGCAGCGCGCCGAGTTTGTGGCGCTCGACTGCGGTATCCAACTCGCTTGCCTCATCGTCTCCCAAATTCAGCACATAGAGCATGGGGCGCGCGGACAAAAACAGGAATCCGCCGACGGGCTTGCGCTCTTCTGGAGTGAGTTGCAGTTCGCGCAGAGGTTTCTCGGCTTCGAGATGCGCTTTGCACTTTTCGAGAACGGTCTTTTCCAGTTCGTTTTGCGGGTCTTTCTTTTTCTTGAGCTCTTTGTCGAGCTTTTCAAGGCGCTTGGCAATTTGTTCGTGATCGGAAAGAATCAGCTCGAGCTCGAGATTGGTGGCATCGCGCAGGGGGTCGATGCTGCCTTCGGCGTGGGGCACACTGGGATCGTCAAAGACGCGGATCACGTGGGCGATGGCATCGACTTCGCGGAGCGAGGCGAGGGAATCGCGCATGCGCTCTTTTTGCATGCCGCCCAGATCGACGTAGTTTACGGTCGCGTAGGTGATTTTCTTGGGGGTGTAGAGCTTGGCCAGTTCGAGCAGGCGCGGCTCGGGAACTTTGGCGACGCCAACGTGGGTGCCTTGGCCGCCTTTGGCATCGAGGTGGGCTTTGGTGAGGATGCGGAAGAGTGTGGTCTTGCCGACTTGCGGTAGTCCGATAATTCCTGTTTGCATAAACCAGGAAGTTTAGCACACGCATCGTTCGGGGTTCGGCAGGGCGGAAAACTTGAAGGCAAGTGCGGTTGGCTGGGCCGGGAATGGCGCAGGATTGCCGCAGCATTGCCGGGATAAAGCTGGGCCAAGGCGAGGGCGGTGGAGCGGGACGGAAATTGTCGGCCACAGCTCTACTGCGATGACTAGATTTTCTACGGGGGGCTTCATTGATGCGGTTGGTTTTGTGGCGGGCAAACAGTCTGGTAGTCTACTGCCCCGTTTTCGGAATGGAGCTCAGGTGACGCAAATTCCCACACAACTTCCCTTTGACCTGGCTGCTGCGTGCAAACATCTGGCGGAGTGCGATCCGGCGTTGAAAGGTCTGATCGAGGAAACGGAGCAATTTCAACTGGACGAGATTCTGGCGGAAAACCCTTACGAAGCGCTGCTGGAATCGATCGCTTATCAGTCTATCTCGGGGAAAGCTGCGGCTACTATTTTTGCGAGGGTCAAAGCGCTGAGCGCGAGCGGGGGGATTCCCACTCCTCAGGAAATGCTGAAACTTCGGAAGTCGGCGCTGAGGAAAGCGGGTTTGTCTGGCGCAAAAGTGCTGGCCATGAAGGACCTGGCGCACAAGACCATTGATGGCGTTGTGCCGACTTTGGAACAGGCGGAGAAGATGTCGGACGAGGAACTGATCGAGCGGCTGGTGTCGGTGCGGGGCATCGGGGCGTGGACGGTGGAAATGTTTTTGATTTTCCGGCTCGGGCGGCCGGACGTCTTGCCGATTCACGACCTGGCGGTAAAAAAAGGGTGGTCGGTAGCTTACGGCAAGAAGCACATGCCCAAGCCGAAGGAATTGCTGGCGTTCGGAGAACGCTGGCGGCCGTATCGTACGGTGGCGAGCTGGTATATGTGGCGGGCGTTCCAGCGCGCCGGGGCCAAGATCACCCATAAAATCAAGCCACGCAAGATCGGCTCTGCCAAGGGGCGGCGACGCAAAGCCGCGACAACCGAGCGGCGCAAATAGGGGTGGTGGTACTTCGGCTTCTACAGAGAGAGACGGGCTGCTAGTTCCGTGAGGCTCGCTTTATTGGCCAGCGGCTGTTTCGCGGACGAACAGGTACAGCGCAACCAGGCCCGCGAGTAAAACACCGCTTTCGAGTGAGACGGAAACGCGGTGGAGGCGGCTGAATTCGGCGAGGAGTGGGCTGTCTGTAGCCGTGGCTTGGATCGAGCGCATCTGGCCGCGCAGGGCGGCCATCTTTGGGCTGACACCATGCTGCGACACCACGGTGAGCCCTATCATCAGCACTATGCAAAGCGCGGCGGGCGCCAGCAAACTGGCGAACGAGCGCGTGCGCATCAGCCGGGCCAATAAAATTGCAATCCCGCAGATCACGCCGATGAAATGCATCCACCAGAGCGAGTGGCCGACCATGGCGCCGGCTTGATCGCGGCTGCCGAGGATGCGAAAAGCGCCTGGGGCGACGACAAAGCTCAGGAATACGTCGCTGCCGAGCCACAGGCTCAGGCCCAGGAATTCGATGGTGCGAAGAATAGGGGACATGGCGATGTTGAAGATCTTACTCGAAGCAGAGCTATGCGCAATGCGTGAGCAGCGACTCTATTCGACGGCGTTGCGGAGTTTGCGAGAGGCGGAGACGTAGCTGACGGTGTTGGAGATGAGATAGATGGGCGTGGCGACGAGGGAAATCATGCCCCAAGGACCGAGGAGCAGGCCTTTGCCCTGGAACTCCCAGTATTTCTTGCTGAGGCAGGTTTTGCACATGGCGCCCTGAAGCTTGAAAGTCTGGCGGGCAATGAGCATACCGACGTTGCGGTGAAAGGTGACCTGACTGGTCTGGCGCATACTTCCGCAGACCTGGCATTGGCCTATTGCGTTGCTATTGTGGACGTTGGCGGCTGGACTGACGGTGCCCACGGAGGCCTCCTGGAAGGGACCTTGTCCCGGCGTGTAAATGCGGACCCGGTCCGCGAAGAGAGAGTCATATATACGTGCGATTACAGGTCATTACAAATGTCAGCTGACACTGACTTATCCAATGATGCACTGCCCGGCGTGCGACAAAGCTAACCACCGTTTGGGCACACAGGACTGCGCACTTTTTGGAGAGCGGCGGGCAATTCGTGCAGAATGGGAGGGAATGGTGGGCGACAAAGGACTCGAACCTTTGACCTCTCCCGTGTGAGGGGAGCGCTCTAACCAACTGAGCTAGTCGCCCGAATGGTGCAGCGGCTGCTGCGAACGTTTCATCTATGTTGTAACAGGAAGGACCCGGGTTTTCAACAATGCCGACTGCCACGTCTCAGGTTGTAGGGCAACTGCAGCACGCGATTGCGCGGATTATTTATGGCAAGGAAGAAGCGATTCAGCTGGCGCTGATTACCTTGCTCGCGCGAGGTCACCTGCTGATCGAAGATGTTCCGGGCGTGGGGAAGACTACGCTGGCGCAGGCGCTGGCGAAGAGCTTTCAATGCAGCTTCCAGCGAATTCAGTTCACATCAGACATGCTGCCTAGCGATGTGCTGGGCGTCAGTGTGTACAACCCGGAGTCGCGGGTGTTCGAGTTTCGCTCCGGCCCGATTTTCGCGAATGTGGTGCTGGCGGACGAGATTAATCGCACGACGCCACGCACGCAATCGGCGCTGCTTGAGGCCATGAATGAAGCGCAGGTGACTGTCGACGGGAAGACTCTGCCGCTGCCGCGGCCTTTTCTGGTGATCGCCACGCAGAATCCGGTGGAGCATCACGGGACGTATCCGCTGCCGGAGTCGCAGCTGGACCGCTTCCTGATGCGCATCAAGATGGGGTATCCATCGCACGAGACGGAGCGCGAAATCATGCGGCGCCGCACGGGTCCCGCGGGAGACGATCCGCTGAGCACGCTGCGACCGGTGGCGGATATTCAAGAAGTGATGGCTATGCAGGAGTCGGTGGCGCTGGTGAAAGTGGATGCGAGCTTGCTGGACTATGCGCTGGAAATCGTGAACCGCACGCGCAATTCGGAGCAATTGGCCCTGGGTGTCAGCCCGCGGGGCACGCTGATGCTGCAACGGGCGGCGCAAGCGCGCGCGTTCCTGGAAGGCCGCGACTATTGCCTACCGGACGATTTCAAGCATCTGGCGGTGGCGGTATTCTCGCATCGCGTGGTCGCCAGCGCGCGTCATGCTTCGCTGCAGAAAAAATCGGAGACTACGGAGTCGGTGCTGCGCGATATCGTGGATTCTGTGCGCGTCCCGGTGTGATGGGTTGCGCGTACGACGGTTGCGCATTTTGGTTTTCCGCTCGATAGCGCCAGGCTTTAGCCGCTGAGGAATTGCCGTTGCCTGCGAAAGCCACAATCACCGCGCCAAATTCCACGCTCGCTCAACTGTGGGCCAAGGCCGACCGACCGTCGGTGCGCGCGTTCTTCCTGTCGCTGGCAGCGCTGAGCGTCGCGCTGATGCTGGCGATTTATTCGGGTGCCGCCGCGGAAATGGGTCACCTCACGCTCGCTGCCAGCTCCGCATTGCTTTCGCTGGTGGTTGCAGCGTGGGTGGGAATCACGCTGGTCCCGACGCTGGCTAGGCGCACGCCGCTGCGGTGGCTCAGCTTCAAAATGGAGTACAGGATTTCGCGGGCGGGGTGGTTTTATATCGCCGGCGTGCTGATGGTCGCGCTGGCGGCGCTGAACACCGGCAACAATCTTCTGTTTCTGATTCTGGCCACGCTGATCGCGGTCATTCTAATGTCGGGCATTCTTTCTTCGATCACACTCTCGGGCGTGAACGTGCGGCTGGAGCTTCCGGAGCACATTTTTGCGAAGCAAGCGGTGCGGGGTTCGGTGCAGCTGGAAAACGAAAAACTGACGTTGCCGTCTTTTTCGCTGCGCGTAGAGGCGATCCGGGCCAAGGACGAGCCGGTGAGCGCGATTCTGGAGACGCCGGTGTTCTTTCCGTATCTTCCGAAGCACGATCGGGTGCAGCAAAATGTGCCGATGACATTTCCGCGGCGGGGGCTGTACCGCCAGGACGCTTTTCGCATCGTTACGCGGTTTCCGTTTGGATTTTTGCAGAAGTCGCGGCGCGTGGATCTGAAGACGGAAGCGGTGGTGTACCCGAGCGTGGAGCCGACGAGCGAACTGGTGGATATACTTCCGGGCTTGCAAGGGGCGCTGGAAACACAGGCAAAGGGGCGCGGGCAGGACTTGTACGCGTTGCGCGGCTACACATCGAACGACAGTGTGCGGCATGTGCACTGGAAGGCGTCCGCGAGGGCGGGCGCGCTGATGGTGCGGGAATTCACGCGTGAGGATGATTGCCGGGTGCTGCTGGTGCTGGATCCGCATATTCCGGGCGTCGGGATTGAGGCGAAAGGCGCGCGGGCTACGGCTGTCGCCAACGAGCGATTCGAGCGCGCGGTTACGCTGTGCGCGGCGCTGGCCTGGCATTTCTATGAACGCAACGCGCAGATGCAATTCCGCAGCGCAGGCATGGAAACGCCGCTGGCACCCGCGGAAGAAATCATTTTCGCGCTGCTGCGGCACCTGGCGCTGGCGATGCCGCTGCCGCCGGAAGCCAGCTACGCGCTGATGAGCGACCTGACGGCGGCGCCGAATCTCTTCAAAATCATCGTCACGGGCCAACCGCGCGGATCTATCCCTGCCAGCTTGTGGCATTCCTCGTACGTCATCTTCCTGGACGATCTTGAGAAGTAGACAGCAGCCGTGCGCCGGGGTACGGTATGCGAGAATGTTGTCCGTCTATGATGAGTGGCGGTGAGCTCGCGCGTTTTCGGAAGCGGCTTCTGGCATGGTACCGGCAGTTTCGGCGGGATTTGCCGTGGCGAGGCACGCGGGATCCCTATCGCATCTGGCTGTCTGAAATTATGCTGCAGCAGACGCGCGTGGCCGCAGTGATTCCCTACTACGAAAAATTCTTGCAGCGCTTTCCGGATGTGCGGACGCTGGCGGAGGCACCGCAGGAGGAAGTGCTGCGGTTGTGGTCGGGGTTGGGCTATTACAGCCGGGCGCGCAACCTGCAGCGGGCTGCGCAGCAGATTGTGGCTAGAAAAGAGGGCGAGCGCGGCAGCGAATTTCCGCGGAAACTGGACGAGGCGCTTGCGCTGCCGGGAATCGGTGCTTACACGGCGGCGGCGATTCTGAGTATTGCTTATGGCGAAAAGCTCGCGGTGCTGGACGGCAACGTGGCGCGAGTACTGGCGCGCCTGGGCGCGATGCGCGGCGATCTGCGCGCGCCGGGGCGCTGGCAGAGCTTGCAACAAATGGCAGATTCGGTGCTGGATTCCGGGTCGCCCGGGGATTGGAACCAGGCGATGATGGAGCTTGGCGCGACGCTGTGCACGCCGCGTTTGCCGCAGTGCCTGCTGTGTCCGGTGGCAAGCTTCTGCGAAGGACGAAAACTAGGTATCGCCGAAATGCTCCCGGAGAAGCGCAAGAAGCGCGAGCCGGTGGCCGTTATGCTCGCGGCGGCTGTTTTCGTCGACTCGAAAGGGCGAACGCTGCTGCTGGCGCCGCCAAAGAAAGAGGAGGGAAGCAACTGGGCGGGCGCTGCGGACCATGTGCCAACGCTGGTTTCAAAACTGTGGCACTTCCCCACGATTTCCGTGAGGGAGAACCCGGTGGAGGAATTGCTGCGTTCGTTACGGGAACTGTTTGGGGGAAACAACCGGAGGCTCGAATTGCAGCCATTGGGAAAAGTGCGTCACGCGGTGACCTATCGGAACATCACCATCGTTCCCTTCCTCATTGTGTTGGCGAAACTGCCTAGGATTGCGAGCGCAACAATCTTGCCGCTCGATGGTCTCGCTTCCCTTCCCATCTCGAACCTGACGCGCAAAGTCGCGGCCAGCGCGTTGCCAGGGGCGGCGAGCGAACGGCGCCCGTTGCCCCGCGGGGATGGGGGCAAGCTGAAGGCGGAAGGTAAAGCTGCCGCTCGCGCGGTTGCCGGTTATCGATAGGCACGCCTGCACCCGCGGAAGCTCGCGCGATGCTACCATGGAATTTCCGCCATGGCTTCCTCCTCCGCACTGCCCGTTGCCGAGCCGCTGCCCGCCGAGCGCTTTTTTCGTGCGTCGCTCTTCTTTCTGATTCTGAGCTCGATTTCGTGCGTGGTGGCGACCGGCAAGCTCGATCTGTTTTCCTCCCTTCTGGCGCCCATCGCGGTGTTGTACAAAGGGCACCGCTTGCTCCGCAGCTATCCGGCGGAAATCTCTCCGCGCTTTGCCACATGGCTGGTGATTGGCTACCTGTTTTTCTTTCCCGTGGATGTTTTTCTGTTTTCGCGAATGTTCGTGGCGAACTCGGCGAATCCCCCGCTGTTTGCGGCGCTGATCGGCGCGGTGCACTTTCTGCTGTTCGTGATGCTGGTGCGCTTTTACAGCGCCACGACGGACCGCGACGCGCTGTTCCTGGCCATGCTTTCCTTTGCGGCAATCCTGGCATCCACGGTCCTAACGGTGGACACGGCGTTCCTGATTTTGTTTTTCGTGTACTTGCTGTTTGCGACGGCCACTTTCAGCGGTATGGAATTGCGGCGAGGCGCAAGAGGAGCGGTGACGCCCCCGCTGGCGGCGCAGCCCGACCGGGAACGGCGGCTGGCGCGGGCGCTGAGCTGGTCCACAATCAGCGCGGCAATTGGCGCGATCGCCATCGGCGGCATGCTGTTTTTCTTTTTCCCACGCATCAGCGCGGGTTACCTGGGGCGCACGAGCCTGAATCCTTCGCTGATGTCCGGCTTCAGCGACGTGGTGGAACTGGGGCAGATCGGCGAAATCAAGAAAAATTCGGCCGTGGTGATGCGCGTGGAAACGGGAAGGCCGATTCCGGACGGCCGGCTGCGCTGGCGCGGGATCGCGCTGGCAAATTTCGACGGGCGGCGGTGGATCACCGCAGAAAGAGGCGGCGAGACGCTTGCACCAAACAGCGAAGGGTGGATTCTGCTGGCGGAGCCCCTGCAACACGAAGCGACGCCGGCCCGCGTCATGGAATACACGGTGCTCATGGAGCCGGTGGCCACGGACGCCATTTTCGTTGCTGGAAAGCCGTTGCGGTTGCGCGGAAATTTTACGGGCGAGGCGAGCAGCTTCGGAGCGCCGCGGCGGAGCTACCTAATTCGCGACGCCACGGGATCGGTTTTCAATCCGTTCCATAACTACTCGGCGATCCGGTATTCCGGGCTGTCGCGTTTTGCGCCGACGAACGCCTCCGCGCTGCGAGCGGCGGGACAGGATTATTCCGGCGAGGTGCTCGAGAAGTATTTGCAACTGCCGCAGCGAATCGATCCGCGGATAGGCGAGCTGGCGCGCACGATTACGGCGCAAGCGGCGACACCGTACGACAAGAGCGTGGCCATCGAAACGTATTTGCAGACGCGCTTCAATTACACGCTGAACATTACGGGGAAGCCCGGCGATGATCCGCTACCGCATTTCCTCTTCGAGTCGCGCGCCGGAAATTGCGAATATTTTGCTTCGTCGATGGCGGTGATGCTGCGCACGCTGGGAATTCCTTCGCGGGAAGTGAACGGCTTTCTGCCGGGGGAATTCAATAACCTCGGCGGCGATTACATTGTGCGTGCCAGCGATGCGCACAGCTGGGTGGAGGTTTTCTTTCCGGGGAAGGGCTGGATCGTGTTCGATCCCACGCCCGCGGCGCCGGATGCTGCCAATGGATTTTTGTCACGCCTCAATCAATACCTGGACTGGTTCGAGCTGACCTGGAACGAGTGGGTGATCAGCTATGACTTTGCGCACCAGGTAGCGCTGGCACAAAACCTGCAGCGCGGCTCGCACAGCTGGGGCGACGCTATACGCGCGGAGATCGAGCGAATTCGCCGCAATACCGTGCGAGTGGTGCAGAGATGGCAGTTCCGTCACGAAGCGCTGGGCTTCCTGATTCCGGTGGTTTTGGTGGTGTTTCTGATGTCGCTGCGCTTTGGATGGCTGGAGCGAGCCATCCGGCGGTTGCGGCTGTCTCTGCGGATGCGAACGGGGAGTCCGGCGGCGCAGATGCAGTTTGCTTCGGTCTTGTATGCAGAGCTGCAGCGCCTGTTGGGACGTTACGGGTTCCGGCGGGGCGAAGCCCAGACGCCGCTGGAGTTTGCGGGAGCGGTGAGCGAGCCGGCGGTGGCTCCGGCGGTTCGGGAATTTACGCAGCTTTACGCGCGTGCGCGCTTCGGCGGGGCCAGTATCGACGCGCCGCGATTGCGTGCGCTGCTAGCGCAGATACGCGCTGCACTCCGCTCACGCTGACTTTGTCCCAAAACACTGCCGAGAGGCGTGAGCTTCGTCGGGTCTGTTATAATCGAGGATTGCGTAAAGGCGCAGATTTCTCACTATGACCAAGGTCGGATTTGTCAGCCTGGGATGCCCGAAGAACCTCGTGGACAGCGAGGTGATGATGGGTATTCTTGAGCGGGAAGGGTATGAACTGACGGCGCGCGCGGACGAAGCCGAAATCCTGGTGGTAAACACGTGCAGCTTCATCGAGCCGGCGCAGAAAGAATCCATCGAAACGATTCTGGAGATGGCGGAGCACAAGAAATTTGGCGCGGCGAAGAAGCTGATCGTGGCGGGCTGCCTGGTGGAGCGATATCGGGCGCAAATCCTGGAGCAAGTGCCGGAAGTGGATGCGGTGGTTGGCACGGGCGAGGTCGAGCGCATCCTGGAGGCGGTGCAAGGCGAACTGCGGGTGTTGCCGGCGCAGCCGCCCGCGTTTCTGTATCACGATCTGACACCGCGAGTGATCACCACACCGAAGCACGCGGCATACATCAAAATTGCCGAAGGCTGCGATCATCCCTGCACGTTCTGTATTATCCCGCAATTGCGCGGCGCGTTTCGCAGCCGGCGCTTCGAGTCCGTGGTGCGTGAAGCACAGAATCTTGCGGCGGCGGGCGCACGCGAAATCACCCTGATCGGGCAGGACACGACATCGTACGGCGAAGACTTGGGTTTGCGAGACGGGCTCGCGCAGCTGCTGGACCGTTTGGCGGACGTGGATGAGTTGCTGTGGGTGCGCTTTTTGTACGCGTACCCGAATCGCGTCGCGCAGAAGCTGCTGGATACGGTTGCGGCGCGGCCGCGGCTGGCGAAATACATCGACATGCCGCTCCAGCACGCCAGCCGCAACGTGCTGGCGCGCATGAAGCGCGGCTCGCATGGCGACGCGTTTCTGAAACTGCTGGAGCGCATGCGTGCGACGATTCCGGGCGTAGCTATTCGCACGTCGTTTATCGTCGGCTTTCCGGGGGAGACGGAAGCGGATTTCGAGGAATTGTGCGGTTTTGTGCGCGCCGCGAAATTGGACTGGATGGGAGTGTTCGAATACTCGGACGTGGACAATGCCGGGAGCTTCCCGCTGGACGGCAAAGTCGATCCCGAGACGATCAGCGACCGGCGCAACCGGCTGATGGCCATTCAAAACAAGATTTCGCGGGAGAAGCTGCGGCGGTTTCACGGCGAGACGCACGTTGCGCTGATCGAAGGAGCGTCGAAGGACAATCCGCTGGTTTGGGAAGCGCGGCTCGAAGGAATGGCGCCGGACATCGATGGGAAATTGTATTTAACGGATATCGTGCTGAAGAACGGCGAAGCGGCGGCGATAGGCGACGTGACGCGCGTGGAGATCGGGAAAACGGACGCGTACGATTTGATCGGCCGCGTGGTGGAGATTCTGCCGCAGACGAAGGCCCGAGCAGCGGCTGCTGGGACAGCGCCGGGACAGCAATTTGCGCGCATCGCTACGGGAGCGCCACTGCGCGTTTTAGGTTAAGCTGGTCCCTCAATATCTAGCAGAGGGAAAGCGGCATGATTCGGAATTGTCCCATTTGCAAGACGCCTGTAGATTCGGACAGCAACCGCGAGTTTCCATTTTGCTCCGAGCGTTGCCGGCTGCTCGATCTGGGAGCGTGGGCTTCGGAGAAATATGTGGTCTCGGACCCCATCTTCGACGAAGACGAGCTGGCAGAAGGCGGACGCAAGACGGTGATCCTCGATTTGCCCGAGCGCGATGACTCCCAAAACTGACAAGCCCGCGGAAACGGCGGAGGCCCCGCGAGGCGAAAAGCCAACGCTGGCGCTTGCGCTGGCAACGGCGCTCGGCGTCGGGTACATCCCGAAAGCGCCGGGAACCTTTGGCTCGCTGGTGGGCGTGCTGACGGCATTTTTCTCCGCGGCATTTTTTCTGCATCCCGGGTCCGTCAGCGAACTCTTTTCGCCGCACCCGCTGGCCGACGCGATGATGACGCGGCGGATTTTCCTGCCGCCCGGCGCGGACCCTCAAGACATGACGCTGATTCTGCCGCTGATCGTGGCGTGCGTGGTGCTGGCGCTGCTGGTGGCTATCGGAGTGTGGAGCAGCTCGCGCGCCGCTGCGTATGCGGGAATCAAGGATCCGCAATTCGTGGTGATTGACGAAGTTGCGGGGCAGCATCTTACGCTGCTTCTGCCGCTGATTCCGATTGCGCTGCCGCGGCTTACGGAACACTACGATTTCTCCCTTTATTCCATATTTTTTGCGCTGAGTCTGGTGAACTGGAAATACCTGCTGGCGGGATTTATACTTTTTCGCGTATTCGACATCTGGAAACCGTTTCCGCTGCGCCGGCTAGAGAAGCTGCCGGGCGGCTGGGGCATTATGGCGGATGACTGGGCGGCGGGGGTCTACGCTGCCATTCTGCTGCGCGTCGCGCTACACTTTGGCTTAGTATGAAATTTGGGTTCGGGTCCTCCGCAGAAAAAACCGGTATTCCGCGCATCGAAAGAGTCACGCCTGGCGCCGCCATTCCCGGCGGCGAAATCGCGATTTACGGAAGCGGATTCGCATCGCGCAACGGCGCACGTCCGGTGGTGAATTTCGGCGACGCGGAAGGCGGCTTGATGCTGGCGAGCGAGAGCCGGCTCATCGTGCGCGTGCCGGAAGGGGCGAGCGGCGGAGCGGTGCGGGTCACACTTGCGGAACAGGAGAGCCAGCCGGCCGCCGTTGCAGTGGGATTGCAGATTGCGGACAATCTGCATCCGGTGGCGAGTCCCGCGGTGGATCAGGATGGCAATATCTACGTGACCTTCAGCGGGCCGCGTGGGCAGCGGGTCCCGGTTTCCCTGTACAAAATCACGGCGAACTACAACGTGAAGCCGTTTGTGACTTCGCTGATCAATCCGTCCGGGCTGGCGGTTTCGCGCAGCGGCGACCTCTTTGTGTCGTGCCGCAACGATGGCACGATTCATCGCGTGACACAGGACGGCCGGGCCGAGCAATGGGCTGAAGGCATGGGCGTGGCGACGGGAATTGCGTTCGACCGCGACGAGAATCTGTACGTGGGAGATCGCAGCGGAACGATTTTCAAGATCAGCCGGAGCCGCGAGATTTTTGTGTTCGCCACGCTGGAGCCGTCGCTTGCGGCCTATCACCTGGCGTTTCATCCGAGCGGCGATTTGTACGTCGCTGGACCGACGACTTCGAGCTACGACCGCGTGTTTCGCATTACCCAAGGCGGCGAAGTGCTGGTGTTTTACCGCGGGCTGGGCCGGCCGCAGGGAATTGCTTTCGACCGCGAGGGGAATCTCTACGTTGCGGCATCGTTCGGCGGGCGGCGCGGAATCGTGCGCATCACGCCGCAGGGCCACGCGGAAGTTGTGCTCAGCGGATCGGGACTGGTAGGCATGGCGCTGCAACCATCGGGCCGCGCCATTCTTGCTACCACTGGCGAGCTTTATACCATGGACTGGGATGTCCACGGCTTGCCTCTCTTCGGCTAGAATCCTTTGACACCATGAAAGCTGAAATCATCGCGGTCGGGTCGGAGTTGCTGACGCCGGACCGGCTGGACACCAATTCGCTCTTCCTGACGGAAGAACTGAACAAGCTGGGCATCGAAGTGGTGCGCAAGACGGTGGTCGGCGACAATACGGAGCTTCTGCGCGAAGCGTTTCGCGATGCGCTGAACCGCGTGCCGCTGATTATTTCGTCGGGCGGGCTGGGACCAACGGAAGATGATCTAACGCGCGAGACGGTGGCAGATTTGCTAGGGCGCAAGCTCCGCCGCAACGACGAGATTGTGCGGGAGATTCAAGCGCGCTTCCGCAGCTTCGGGCGCGAAATGCCGGAGAACAATGTGCGCCAGGCGATGGTTCCGGAGGGCGCGGAGATTATGCCGAATCCACGCGGCACCGCGCCGGGCCTATGGATCGAAGACGCCGGGCGCAGCGTCGCGTTGTTGCCGGGCCCGCCGCGCGAGCTAAAGCCGCTGTTTCAGGCCGAGGTCCTACCGCGGTTGGAGCGGCGCGTTTCCGCGGTGCGCATGTATCATCGCGAGTTGCGGGTGACAGGACTGGGCGAATCGACAGTGGATGCGCGCATCGCGCCTATTTACAAACGCTATCACGAGGTCACGACCGTGGTCCTCGCGTCTCCGGGCGAGACCCAAGTGCATCTGCGCATCTGGACGGACGACGCACAGCATGCGAAAAAGATCCTGGATGAAATCACGCAAGGCTTCGAGCTGGCGCTGACCGACCGCATCTTTTCGCACGACGGAACTTCGATGGAAGAGGTCGTCGCGCGGCTGCTCACGTTGAACAATGCGACCATCGCCGCGGCGGAAAGCTGCACCGGCGGCTTGCTGGCCGGACGGCTGACCAGCATCGCGGGCAGCTCGGTTTATTTTGTCGGCGGCGTGGTGTGCTACAGCAATGAACTGAAGACCGCGTGGGCCGATGTGCCGGCGGATCTAATTCAGTCCAAGGGCGCCGTGAGCGGCGAAGTGGCCATCGCGCTGGCTCAAGGGATTCGGCGGCGCGTTGGCAGCACGCTCGGCGTGGGCATCACCGGAATCGCCGGACCCGGCGGCGGCACCGAAGAGAAGCCGGTAGGCACGGTACACATCGCACTGGCCAGCGCCGAAACGGTTAAAGAAAAAGGCGCGCGTTTTCCCGGCGACCGCGAGATGATTCGCTTCCAGGCCTCGCAGCTTGCGCTCGATCTGGTGCGCACTCATTTTCTCTATATCAACCAATCCGCAGCCAAACGGGGCTGAACCGTGCGCCTCTTCGTCGCGCTGGAGATTCCGGCTGAGGTGCGCACAGTACTCGCCGCGCTGATCGGCGAATTTCGCGGCCTTGCGCCGCAAGTGAAATGGGTTCGCGCGGAGAATCTGCACCTTACTTTGAAATTCATCGGCGAGACAGAGAGCGCAAAGCTTGATGCCATTCGCGCAGCACTCGCTGAAGTCCGCTCGAGTTATGCTCTCGCAATGCTAGTGCAGGGTCTCGGCTTCTTTCCAGACGACCAACGGCCTCGTGTCCTCTGGGCCGGCACCCGGGCGCCGGATCATCTGGCGCAACTGGCCATGGACACTGACGCAGTTTTAGCTTCACTGGGCTTTCCGCGGGAAGGGCGGCCCCTCGCTCCGCATCTCACGCTGGCACGCCTCGCGGGCACGCGCCTTCCTGAACCGCTCCGCGAAGCGATCCAGCGCGACGCGGCGCGCGCATTCGGCGCGTGGCAAGCCTCGGAATTTCACCTCATGGAAAGCAGGCTGAAACCGGCGGGCGCGGAGTACACTACCGTGCAATCATTTCCATTCGTTTCGGAGAATTGACGCGTGGCATGGCAGGTTCCAGTCAGCGAGACGTGGATTCCCTCGGCGGCATACCTGCTCGGCTCGATTCCTTTCGGCGTGGTGCTGACGAAAATGCTGGGCCGGGGCGACGTGCGCAAGTCCGGCAGCGGCAACATCGGCGCAGCGAACGTTGTGCGCGTGGCCGGGCCGGCGGCGGGGATTCTCACGCTCGTTCTGGACGCGGCCAAAGGAGCGGCGGCCGTGCTGCTTGCAGAGCGCTACACGAACAGCAGCGCTACGTGGATGACGCTGGCGGGGCTGGCAGCGCTTGTGGGGCATTGCTTCCCGGTGTGGCTGCGCTTCAAGGGCGGCAAAGGAGTGGCCACGGCGCTGGGCGTCTTCATGGCGCTGAGCCCGCTGGCAGCGCTGGCGGCGTTGACTCTCTTCGTGCTGGTCGTGGCGTACTGGCGCTACGTTTCGCTCGGTTCGATCTTTGCGGCCGCGGCGATGCCCATGCTGATCTACTTTCTGTGGGCACCGCATCACGCGCCCCCTTTAATCGTTACTGCCGGAACTTTTGCTGCTTCCGCGCTGATCGTCTGGAAGCACGACGCGAACATTCAACGGCTGGTGCAGGGCCACGAGCCGAAACTTTCGTTCGCCAAGCGGAAACCAGCCGAATGACGGAGCCCCTCCGATGACGAAGATCGCCATTCTCGGTGCCGGCAGCTGGGGCACCGCGCTGGCCATTGTGCTTTCGCGAAGCCCTCGCAAGCACGACATTTCGCTGTGGGCGCGCGATGCGGCGCTAGCCGAAATCCTGAAGCGCCATCGCGAAAACAGTACCTACCTTCCGGGAATTTTTCTCCCCGCCGAGATTCACGTCACGCACGATTTGTGTGAAGCCGCCAACCGAGCGCGAATCGTGATTGGCGCCATGCCATCCGCGTACGCGCGCAGCATTTATTCGCTGGCCGCGCCGCATTTGTCTGCGGACGCGATTATCGTCAGCGCGACGAAAGGTCTCGAACCCAGCACGCACCTGCGCATCAGCAAAGTCGTCACCCAGCTGCTGGCTGGCGACGGCGCCGCCGATCTCTCGCGGCGGCTCGCCGTGCTCTCGGGACCATCGTTCGCGGCGGAAGCGGCGCGCGGCGAACCAACTGCGATTGTCCTGGCATCGCACGACAGCGCTTTGGCCGACGAGCTCCAAGAAGAGTTTGCCGCGCCGGGGTTCCGCGTTTACAGCAATCCGGACGTGCTGGGAGTGGAGCTGGCGGGCGCGATGAAAAACGTGATCGCCATCGCGGCAGGCGCTTGCCAAGGACTCGGGCTAGGTTTCAATGCGGCCGCCGCGCTGATCACGCGCGGGCTTGCGGAAATGACCCGCCTGGGCGTGGCGCTCGGCGCAAAGCAGGAAACGCTATTCGGTTTGGCCGGCCTGGGTGATCTGGTTCTCACCTGCACTGGGACGCTCAGCCGCAACCGGCACGTCGGAGTCGAACTGGGACGTGGCCGGCCGCTCGCGGAAATCCTGGCTAGTATGCGGATGGTGGCTGAGGGGGTGGGCACTACGGCCGCGTTGCTGGCGCTGGCTCGCGAGCACGATATCGAGCTGCCCATCACTGGGCAGGTCGACGCCATCCTGCACCGTGGCAAGTCCGCGCGCGACGCGATTCGCGACATCATGGAGCGGCCACTGCGCAAAGAGTGAGCTAAAGCCCTGTATTTCACCATTTTGCAAGCCGTTAGTGCGTCCGCCATCCGTCCTTCCTTGCACATTTTTCCCTAGTACTAAGGTTCCAGTTGCACTTCCGCACCGCCGCCTTCGTCACTTCGCCGAGCGCTCTGGTTGGCAGCGTAAAATGGAGTAGACGCAATGGCCTTCCACTTTCTAGCTTCACTGCAACGTCTCCGCGCCGGGCGCGTGCGCATCCTTTGGCTGGTGCTGGGGGCGCTTCTCCTGGTCAGCGCGCTGCCTATCGGGTTGTACCACCGCCAGGTGCTGATGCTTAGCCAGGAGAAACTGGTGGACACCGAGCGTGTGCAGCAGACCGACTTAACGCGATCGCTGGCGCAGGAAATTCAGTCCTTCGAGTCCAATCAGACGCAGCAACTCTTCAGCGAGCGGCAGATTCTTGCTCTCACCGGACTGATCGACGATGTGGAAGACCCGGTGGCGGAGCCCAAGGTTACGAGACTCCTTGAAAATTTCGTCGACAGCAATCGCGCAACATTCGTCTACCTCACCGCGGTGGGAAAGTCCGGCAAGGGCACAACTGCATCGCAAGCGAATTTTCGCGCCGAGAAGGATCCGTTCGTGGCCAAGGCGCTGCAGCGCGCGTTCGTTACCTGCACGCAATCGCAGCAGCTCAACTTCCGCAGCGATCCGCTGGCATTGGCTCCGGACAATCGGCCCGCCTTCGTGATTGCCGTGCCGTTGAAAGATGCACAAGAGAATTTTACGGGCATGCTCGCCGCGGTGGTCTCTCTTGAGCCGATTCTGCACCGCTTGCAGGATTCCAGCGTGCGCGGCCGCACAGTTTACGTCGTGGACCACTATGGCCACATCGTGGCGCATCCGGACACCAAGAATTTCGTCCCCGGCACGGATGTCAGCTCGCAGTTGATCACGCAGATCAAAGCCCTTCCGCAAGAGCTGCGTAATACCGAGACGATGCGCTTCTCGGAGCCCGGGAAGAAACATCCTGTCGAGATGATCGGCACGTACAGCACGTTTCCCGAGGTCAATTGGGCGGTGGTGGTGCAGCGCAGCTTGAACGAAGCGCGTGCGGACGCTGGCGTCACCGAGCTGAACCGCCAAGCGTTCGCGTTCGTGTCCGTGGTCGTCCTCCTGGCCGTACTCTTCGGTTATTTCTTTGCCGTCGGAATCAGCGGCCCGATTCGCATTCTCGCGGCTTCCACGCGCGCCATCAGCCGCGGTGAATTCCACCAGCGCTCGCCGGTCCGCGGCGCCACGGAAATCAGCGAGCTAGCTGAGAATTTCAACAAGATGGCGGGCGACATCGAGGAATACATCGAGCGGCTCAAGGAAGCTGCCGAAGAAAATCGCGAGCTGTTTATCGGCTCCATTCGTATGCTCGCGGCCGCCATCGACGAAAAGGATCCGTATACGCGCGGTCATTCTGGCCGCGTGGCTAAGTACTCGACGCTGATCGGCCAGGAACTTGGGCTTTCCCCGCAAGAACTGGACAAGCTGCGCATTGCCGCCCTGCTGCACGACGTCGGCAAGATCGGTGTGGAAGACCGCGTCCTCAAGAAGCCCGGCTCGCTCACGCCGGAAGAATTCGACCTCATGAAGCAGCACACCGTGAAAGGCGCGAACATCATGCGCCCCGTCTCGCAATTGAAGGAAATGCTGCCGGGCATCGAGCTGCACCACGAGCACATCGATGGGCGCGGCTACCCCTACGGCCTCGCGGGCCAGCAGATTCCGCTGATGGCGCGCATCATCGGCGTAGCGGATACTCTCGACGCCATGACCACCAACCGGCCGTACCAATCGGCGATGGACATCGAGTTCGCACTGAACCGCATCAAGTCGCTGACTGGCTCAAAGTTCGACACCGTCGTGGTCAACGCCCTCGAATCCGTCATCCAGCACGGAAAACTGCGTCTCTCCGCCGTCGAAGTCCACGTCTAGCCTATTCTTCGTGACTTAGCGGCTTCCCGTCCGGCCCGACCTGGATCTCGGAACGCTTTCCATCGGTGGTTATCTGCGCTTCGTACGCCACCAGCTTGTCGTGCTTGGTAATCGACTCGACCTTCTTGATCTCGCCCTTCCCCGCTTTGGCCATGAGTCCGGCTTTCACGTCGGCGGGCAGCTTGTCGAGTTCGACTTGTTCTTCGACTTCCACGATCGCGCCGCTGGCATCCATCAGGATGTCTTTGCTATGGCCGTTGACTATCATCTCGGCTTCGTAAAACGTCTGGCCGTGCTCTTTCTCAGTCGAGAAGCCGCGGATCGTCGCGCCCTGGCTCTGCGCCGCAACGGTCTTTTCGACTGCCGGCGGCAAGTCCGTGCGCTTAATCTTGTGTTCCTGGCCCATGGCGATCCCGCCCGCAAGCAGCATCGCGATCAAAACCATCGTGATTCGATTCTTCATGTCAGCTCTCCGTCCTCGCAAAGGAATCGGCGCGGCTGGGCGCGCACTATGGAAACGCAATCAGCAAACCATTAGTTCCCCGGCCTGCCAAGCGTTTTAATCTGACTTTTCTTTCCTGCCCACGCGTGTGGTCGGGAGACCAGCCCGCCTGCAGCGCACCTGTCGGTTAGCAGCCTTCTGTTACACTTTATGGAAGGCTTGCAGCAGCCTTCTATCGCTATGATTTCCCTATTCGGCAAAGAAGAAAAGAAGGAACCTGGTCTTCTCGAACGCCTGAAAGCGTCTGTGAGCAAGACCAAAGCAGCCCTTTCCGAGACTGTCGACAATATTTTCCTGGGCGAGCGCCGGATTGATCCTTCCGTCCTCAAGCATCTCGAGACCGCGCTGCTCTCCGCCGATCTGGGTGTCAGGCCCACGCGCGAAATCCTCGACGCAGTGAAGGAAAAACTCGACCGCAACGCGCTTTCCGATTCCGCCCAGCTCAAGCGCGAAATCAAATCGCACATCGTGCGGATCCTGAATACGTCGGCCACAGGCAACGGCGCGGCTGCACTTGCGGGCAAGTCTGCCTCGCCGAACGGCGGCAAAACGCGCGTCATTTTTGTCGTCGGCGTTAACGGCGCGGGAAAAACCACCAGCATCGGCAAACTCGCCAATCGTTTTCGGCGGGAAGGCTTGAGCGTGCTCCTCTGCGCCGCGGACACCTTTCGCGCCGCCGCAGTCGAGCAGCTGGAAATCTGGGCGCAGCGCAACGGCATTGAAGTCGTGAAGCAGAAGTCCGGCGCCGATCCCGCTGCCGTAGTCTACGACGCTGTCGCTGCCGCCAAGGCGCGCTCCGTCGATGTAGTCATCGTGGACACTGCAGGCCGCTTGCACACCAAGTCCAATCTGATGGCGGAGCTCGACAAAATGAAGCGCACCGCCGCCAAAGTGATTCCGGGCGCGCCGCACGATGTGCTGCTTGTGCTGGACGCCACCACTGGCCAGAACGGCCTCGCGCAAGCCCGCGAATTCACGGGCACCGTGGGCATCACCGGCATCATTCTGACCAAGCTCGACGGCACGGCAAAAGGCGGCATCGTCGTGGCCATCTCGCGCGAGCTGGGCCTGCCCATTCGCTTCGTCGGTACCGGCGAGCAGATCAACGATCTCGTCCCGTTCGACGCCGAAACTTACGCCGACTCGCTGTTCAACTAAGCCGTGAACGACCACGACATTCGCTTCATGGAGCACGCGCTGGCACTCGCACGCCGGGGCGTCGGCCTCGCCAGCCCGAATCCCACCGTCGGCTGCGTCGTTGTCCGCGATGGCGAAATCGTTGGCGAAGGCTTTCACCAGTACGATGCGCTGGATCACGCAGAAATCGTCGCGTTGAAAGCCGGCGGCGAAAAATCGCGCGGCGCCACTCTCTACGTCACCCTCGAACCGTGCCATCACACCGGCCGCACCGGCCCCTGCACCGAGGCGATCATCGCTGCGGGAGTGCGCCGCGTCGTTGCGGCCATGGAAGACCCCAACCCGAAAACATGCGGCGCCGGCTTCGCGCGCTTGCGTGCAGCAGGAATCGAAGTGGAATCGGGAATCCTTGAAAAAGAAGCTCAGCGTCTCAACGAAGGATTCGCCAAGTGGATCCGCACCGGCAAGCCCTTCGTCACCCTCAAGTCCGCGCTGACGCTCGACGGTCAGCTCGCTCTCCCAGGAGAAAGCAGCCATCTAGGCAGATTTTCCGACCGGCGCAAAAGCTCCAACTGGATTACTTCGGAAGAATCCCGCGCCGAAGTACAACGCATGCGCCATGCTTCAGACGCGCTGCTTACCGGCATCGGCACCATTCGCGTCGACAATCCGCTGCTGACCGACCGCACCGGGCTCCCTCGGCGCCGCCGCCTCTTGCGCGTTATCCTCGGTTCGCGCCTGGCGCTGTCGCCCAGTTCCCGCGTCGTGAAGTCTGCCGACGGCGACCTCCTGGTTTTTACAAACGCGGTGGAGCGTTCGCCAAGGGCAACTTATCTTCGCAAGGCAGGTGCCGAGATCGTGAATGTGTCTTCGCGCGAGCACCGCGTGAATCTCGACAAAGTGTTGGAAGAGCTCGGCCGCCGCAGTATTCTCACCGTACTACTTGAAGCCGGCCCCACGCTCAACGGCGCAGCTTTGCGGGCCGGCATCGTCGACAAACTCGCTCTCTTCTACGCCCCGAAAATCTCCGGCGAAATGCGCGTTCCCTTCGCCATCGCGCCCAAGTTGCAGCTTACGGCTCTTCATTCTCAAACCATGCGCCAGTCCGGTCCCGATTTTCTTCTGGAAGGATACTTGACCGATGTTTACGGGAATCATTGAACATAGCGGCTCCATCGCATCACTGGAACTGCGCGGCGACGGCGGCCGCGTAACCATTCACGCTCCAACCCTGGCTCCCTCTCTCGCGGTCGCGAATAGCATCGCCGTCAACGGTTGCTGCCTTACCATCACTTCTCTCAACAAGGAAAGCTTCTCCGCCGATCTCTCCGGGGAGACCCTCCGCCAGACCTCCTTCGGCGCAACGAGCGGCGCGCCGCTAAAAAAAGGTGCACTGGTCAATCTCGAGCAGCCGCTCACCGCCGGCAAGGAATTCGGCGGCCATTTCGTCCTGGGGCACGTCGACGGCACCGGCGGCGTCGCGCATCTCACTCCCGAAGGAGAAAATTGGTGGTACGGCGTCGAGGTACCCGAAGACATCGCCCGCTATATCGTTCCCAAAGGCTCGATCACCATTGACGGCATCAGCCTCACCGTCGCGCGTTGGCACCATCGCATCGCCGAGATCGCCGTAATCCCCTACACCTACGAGCACACCAACATTCGCCATCGCCAGCCAGGCGACGCCGTCAATCTTGAAGGCGACATTCTGGGAAAATACATCGAGCGCCATCTCGAAGCGCGAAATTCGTCCGCCGCTTCCAGTCTCACGATCCGCGAACTCGTCGACCAGGGCTTTTAGCCCGCGCCCGCAGTACTTTCGCGTGCTTTCGCGCGCGCGCCGCGCCAGTAGAGCACCAGACCAATCACAATCGCCGCGACGGTTCCGCCAACCAGCTTCAGCTCGAACCCCAGCTTATCCGCCGAATCGCCCGGCGGCACCAGCGAGACGAAAATCCCGCCAAGCACGATGAAGAAGCCCGTCCCGGACACAATCCACACGCCCGCCTTGCCTCCGGGGATAAGCACCGCCTCGCTGTTTTCGCCGCGGTCCTTCCGCGCATACAGCCGGATCGCCGCCGCAAACATATACAAAAACGGAATGAAATACAGAATGATCGTGGCATCCACCAGAAACTGGTAAGCCCCGCGCGTGCTCTCGTTCACCTGGCTGATCAGCAGAATCGCGCACGATAGCGCCGCCTGCACCAGAATTGAAATGTAAGGCGTCCTCCACCGCGGATGAATCTTCCCGAACGCCGCAGGCAGATACCGGTCGATCCCCACAACAAACGGCACGCGCGCGATGCCCGCCACGGTGCTGCCAACTCCGCCGGCATTCCCGACCGTCACCACGATCGCCGCCAGAATCCCCAGAAAGGCGATGCGCAATGCAATCGATCCCGCAGTGATCGCTTGGAACACTCCGCTAGTCGTCGAAACCTCCGCTGCAGGAATAAGCACCAGCACCGCCACCGTGCCCACAATGTACATCGCCGCGATCAGCACGCCCGCTGCGTACAACCCGCGCGGCAGCGTGCGTTGCGGATTCCGTACCTCCTGGCTCATCGCGGAAACCAATTCCAGTCCGCTGAAAGCAAACGCGATCTGCGACCAGAAATTCACGGTATCCCAATTCCATGTCGGAAGCATGTTGCGCGCCGTGAAATGCGTCGCCGACCCGTGTTTCATGCCAATGATCGCGGCGACCACCACCACCGCCATTAGCGGCAAATACGTCGCGACCCCACCCGCATTCTGCAGCCACTTCCCGATATTCAAACCGATGATATTGAATGCCACGGCGACAACCAGCAGCCCCACCGAAACCGAAAGCAGAAAAGTGCGATTCTGCGACAGTGCCGCGCCATTCTCTCCCATGAGGTACGCGCTCATGGCCGCGCTGGCCATCAGTAAGCTCGGAAAATAGAAAACTGTGTAAATCCAGTAGTTCCACCCCGCAACGAACCCGTGAAAATCCCCGAACGCTTCCTTCGTCCACACATACAGCCCGCCTTCTTCAGGGAACCGCGACGAGAGTTCGTTAATCACCAAAGCCGACGGAACGAAAAACAAAAGCGCCGCAAGCACCCATAAGCTGATCGACGATGTTCCGTTATGTGCCGCCGCCGCCACCCAGCGCGGCCCCAGTACCGTAGCAATATTAAATAGCAGCACGTCCCAAAAACCCATCGTCTTGCGCAATTGCCCGATCGGATTCGGCTGCGCGCTCGCTGTCGTGCTCAACGTGCCGGCCTCCTGAAGCTTTGCTGCACCAGAGTTCTCTTACGCATGGAGGGTTTTATAATGCCGGTACCATTCGCTTTGCAACGTCTCCATCGGATCGTATTTCGTTTTCAGGCTCAGAAACTCCGCAAATTGCGGATACGCCGCATCCAAATCATCCCGTGTAGCGAAGCGATTGTACGTCAGGTAAAAGCTGCCGCCTTTCTTGGTCGCCGCGCGCATCAACTGCCGGCATGTTTCCCCCGTTTTATGCACGGCGCGCGCTTCGCCGGAAGTATGCGGCGTGAAAATCACGCAAGCGTAGCGTTTCTTCGCCCACGGCAGAAACGAATCCTTATCCTGCTCGATAAATCGAATCGTTCCGTAAATCAAAGGCAACTCGTTGCTCAGCAGCAATCGTCTAGCCTCTTCCAGAAACGGAATCAGCTCGCCGCGCGGTACGTAAACTTCCACGATCACGTCCGCTCCTTCCGAATCCGCGCCCAGCCGAGTCTCGATATCTTTGTGATAGCCGGCGGGATACATCGCCAGTTGGTGCAAATCCGACCATTCGACATTGCCATCCTTCGCCAGTTCCAGCTTCGCGTAACGTCGGTACGCCGCACCGCGGTCCTTATGCGCCAGCTCCAGCAGCGCGGTCAGCAATCGCGCATCGATATCCGTGCTTTCCGTTCCCATCGGCGTCTCCGGCGGCACGGGTTCATACGTCGTCAAAATCCCCGTGCGCAGAAAATCCGCCGATGTCTCGTCAATCGAATACTGAAAGTAGCCGAACGCCGCGCCCGCAGCGGTTCGCTTCTCGATCAGCTCGACCAGCTCCGCTGTTGTGCGCGTTTCCACTCTTCGTCGCAGTTTTCGCCGCGGCACGAGCCTCAGCCCAACCGCGGTGATCACTCCGAAAAGGCCGTAGCCGCCGATCGCCAGCGAAAAAAGCTCGTGATTCTGCTTCCTGTTGCACTTTTTCGTCGCGCCCTCTGCCGTCACCACTTCAATCCATTCCACGTCCCCCACAACTGGCCCGCTGCCCAAGCTGTGCCCGTGCGCATTCGCCGCGAGCGTTCCGCCAATCGTCATGCGGTCGGCTCCGCCCTGCTTCTGGCGAATTCCCCAGCGCGCATTTTCTTTTTGCAAGTCGAGATAACCCTGAATAAGCTCCGGCCACTCGATTCCAGCTTCCACGTGCAACACTCCGCTCTTGTCATCAAGACCCAAAATCCGATTCATCGAGCGCATGTCCAGCAGCACCGCATCCGCCGCAAACTGCTGCCCTCCCGCCGCATGCCTGCTTCCGGATACCGAAAGAAAGCGCCCATGCTTTCTGCAGTCCTTCATCAGGTTCTGTACTTCCGCGACGGATGTGGGGCGAACAATCCTGCTGACCCAAGTCGGGTTCAGCCCCGTGTGCACATCATTGACCAGCTCGCCCTGCGGCGCGGGCAGCCCCGATGCCGCGGCCGCCACAAAGGGAGCCGCCGTCATGCCCTTCAGAAAATCCCGGCGCCTCATCCGCGACCAACTCGTGGTCACAGAGTCACATCCATCGCCGGAACCAGTTGGTCCTGCAACAGAAAATTGTGAAGGAAAGGATCAGTGGAATTCTCAAACGCTTCCCAAGAAGGAAAAACCGTGGCCTTGCCCTCCTGCAGGAAAACAATCTTGTCCGCCAGCTTCTTTGCCAGATGCGTGTCGTGCGTCACCACAATCGACGTCTTGCGGAACGCCTGCTTCAGCCGCAGGATCAGATCGCCCATGTGCGCCGCCATGATCGGATCAACCATCGTGGTCGGCTCATCGTAGAGAATAGCTTCCGGATTTTGCGCCAGCGCCCGCGCGATCGCCACGGCGCGCCGCAGTCCAGTCGACAGCTCGCCTGGCAGCTTCTCAAGCACGTGCTCGACTTCCAGCATGTGCGCCAGCTTGGCGACGTACGCGTCCACGTCTTCCTCGGTGAGCCCCGGCTGCCCCTCGAGCGGGAACGCAATATTCTCGAACACCGTCAGCGAATCGAACAGCGCTCCGGATTGAAACACCATCGTGACCTTCCTCCGGATTTCCGCAAACTGCGCTTCCGTGAAGTCGGTCACGTCCTCCCCATCGATGAAAATCCGCCCGGAATCCGCTTTCAAAAAACCAAGAATATGCTTCAGCGAAACGGACTTACCCACCCCGCTGCGCCCCATGATCACGCACGTCTCCCCGCGCTTCACCGTAAAGCTCACGTGATTCAGCACCGGGCGATCGTCAAATGCCTTGCTGACCTCGCGGAATTCAAAATAGTTCTCCGCAGTGCCCTTGCTGACCGAAAATACGCTTTCATCGGCTGGAGTCCTATTCTCGGTCACCGGCGCTCCTCCGCGAAAGCTTTCAGCGCGTCCTGATAATCCTGTGGCGTATTCATGTTCCAGAAAAGCCGCCCTGCGCTATCAAATCGTTTCCAGTGCGCCTCGTCAAGGATTTCCGTCTGCGTGTGCTTAAAAACTTCCGTCACTTTACGGACTCCGCCGTCGAACAGGCCGTGCAATGTTTCAGCCGCATCGGTGCTCCAACAAGCGCACAGCGGCTCCAGCCCCTGCGCGGACCGCGGCACAACAATTTGCGCCGCACTGTTTGCCGCATACGCACACAAATATTGCAGCCACTCCGCCGTGAGGAAAGGCATATCGCAGCTAACGACCAAGCAGTGCGCGGCCTTCAGATCACTAGCGCGCGTGTGCTCCAGCGCCGTGATAATCCCTCCCAGCGGACCTTCGCCCGGCCATCGGTCCGCCACCATCTGCGCATCCACACCGCTATAGCTTGCCACCGACGCCACCACGCTCACGCCGTCCGTCACTTCGCTCAATAGCCGGCACATCCGCACTAGCATCGTCTCTCCGCCGAGCTGCGCCAGTGCTTTGTCCGTCCCAAAGCGCGAACTCGTGCCCCCGGCCATTATGTATCCGCAAAGACTTGCGGCCAGCGCCCCTGTTTTTTCGCCAGTCACCCGTCACCAATCACTAGTCACGATTCACTCTTCTTCCTCGATCGGTTCGCGCCCGGGCCGGCGCACATTCAACTCGCGCAGCTTCTCCTGCAAGCTTTGCCGGTGCAACCCGATCGTCGCAGCCGTCCGCGAAACATTCCACTGGTGGTCGACAAGCTGCTTGGTCAAATACGCCACCTCGAATTTCCGTTTGGCCTCGCGAAAATCCTTCTCCGATAGCACGCCATCATGAACATCGCGCGGAGAACTCGCCGTCAAGCCTTCGCCGGTGCGTACTTCTTCCGGCAGGTCCGTCACCGTTATTTCTTCGCCGCGCACCAGCACCAGGCTCCGCTCCAGAGCATTCTTCAGCTCGCGAACATTCCCCGGCCAATCGTATCTTTCGATCGCCGCAAGCGCTTCGCGCTCCAGCCGTGCCGACCGCCCCAGCCGCGCGCTGTGCATCTGCAAAAATGCCTCCGCCAGCAGCGCAATGTCCTGCTTGTGCGCGCGCAGCGGCGGCAGATCAATGCTGACCACTCGCAACCGGTAAAACAAATCTTCCCGGAACTTTCCGTTGCGAATCTCCGCCGGCAGATTCCGGTGCGTCGCGCTGATCACTCGCACATCCACCGGAATCGTTTGCGTTCCGCCAAGCCGCTCGATGGTGCGATTTTCCAGCACGCGCAGCACTTTCGCCTGCGTCACCGGATTCATATCCCCGATCTCATCCAGAAAAATCGTTCCGCCCGATGCCAGCTCGAATTTCCCTTTCTTCTGCTGCGCCGCCCCGGTAAACGCCCCGCGCTCGTACCCGAACAATTCCGATTCGATCAGCGTCTCCGGCAAAGCCGCGCAATTCACCGCCACGAACGCCTTCCCCGCGCGAGCCGACCGCGCGTGAATCTCCTGCGCCAGCAAATCCTTCCCCGTTCCGCTCTCGCCCAGAATCAGCACCGTTGAATCCGCCGCAGCCACGCGGTCCGCCATTTCAAACGCCCGCCGCATCTCCGCCGACCGCCCTATCATCTGCCCAAACTGCCCTTCCGTCGCCAGCCGGCTCCGCAACGCATCATTTTCCCTTTCCAGCGAAGCCAGCTTCAGCAGGTTCGCCACGCGCGCCCGCAGCTCCTCAAGCTCGAATCCTTTCACGAGATAATCCGCAGCTCCCACACGCAAAGCGTCCACCGCGCTCTTCGCCGTATCCAGCGCGGACACCATCAGCACCGGCACTTCATTCCCCTGGTCGCGCAGCGATTTCAAGAACGAAACGCCGTCCAGCCCCGGCAGCACCACATCCAGCAACACCAGGTCCGGCTTCTCCGTATCAATCGCCGACCGAGCCGCCTCCGCCGAATCCGCCTCCGCAATCCGGTATTTCGATTCCAGCGCGCGCCGCAGCCCGTAGCGCGCCGCCGGTTCGTCATCAACAATCAGAATTGTTTTCATGGAGAATTCCTGCCTGCCAATGGAAGCGTAATTTCAAACCGCGTGCCCCAATTTTCGTTAGCCGGACTCAACCACTGCAGCTTGCCGGCGGATTCCGCCACTCGGCGCGCCACAATCGCCAGGCCCAGCCCGGTGCCCTGCGGCTTGGTAGTAAAAAATGGCTGAAGAATTTTCTCCCGCGATGCCGCCGGAATCCCCGGACCATCGTCCTCCACCGTCAGCACGCACACCGAACCATTTGCCGCCGCCGAAATGCTCACATGCCCTCCGCGCGGCGCAGCCTCCAGCGCGTTGACTAGCAAATTCGAAACGATATCGTTCAGAATTTCCGCGCTAGTTGCCACATCCATCGCCTTTCCGTCCGCCGCAATTTTTAGTTCCACGCCCCGCCGGTCCGCCTCATGCCGCAGCACCGCCGACACTTCTTCCACCACCACCCGCGCATCGCAGCGCATTTCCGCGCTGCCGCCCCGTACCGCCGGCCTGCTGAACTGCAAAAGCTGATTCAACTTCGCCGAAAGCCGCCCAATTTCATCCAGGATCATCCGCGTCTCCGCGCGCATCGAATCCGGCATCTCCGGGTTCTCCAGTTGCACCTGCAGAATCGTTTTGATCGACCCCAGCGGATTTTTCAGATTGTGAGAAATGCTCGCCGCCGTCTGCCCCACCAGCGCCAGCCTCTCCCGCTCCGCCAATTCCCTTTCTAGTTGCAATTTTTCTTCAATCAGCCGGCATAGCTCGATCGCCCCAGGCAGTTGCTCGCACAAAAACTCTAGCGCCGCGTGTGTCTCACCCGAAAGCATCGCTCCGTGCGATTTCACGCTCAGCGTCCCAATAAATCGTTGCGATTGCCGTATCACGAAACTTTCTTCCCCTCCCCGCCCCGCCTGCGCAGCAGCCTCCTCCTCTCCCACGCTCAACCGCACCTCCGCCAACTGCAGTTGCTCTCGAATCCACTCCTCCGCAAAACTCTTCAGCTTCGCCATGCTCCCCAGCCGCGCCATTTCCTGAATCGGCCCCATCATCCGTTGCGTCAAGTCCATTTCGCTTTGCGCCGTCCGGTGCAGAATTCTTCCCACCAGCCGCTGCAACGGCTCGAAGAACACCACCGGAAGAAACAGCAGAATCGCCGCTGAAGCCTCCGGCGGCAGCACTGGCTCCAGCCACAAACTAACCCGCCGCACAAAACTCAGATACAGCAGCGCCACAAACGCGGCGAACACCGCATAGATCAGATTCCGCTGCCGCCCAATCTGCAAGAAATTGAATTGCTGCACGTTGCGAATCAACGCCGCCAGCGGCACCAGCGCAAACACCCCGATCGCCGCCGTGTACCAAATCCCCGCGCCTTCATTTGCCCGCCCCAACACGTGCGCCGCCACAAACAACACCGCGACCAAAACCAAATTCAGAATTAGCGTCCCGTGAAACTTCTTCTGCTGCCTGTCCGGCGCAGTCCTGGCGAATCGCCATTGCCATCCCGCCGACAGCAACACCGCAACCACCAGCCACACCCGGAACGCCAGCCCCAGCCGATTCGTAGGCGCCACGAAATCAAGCCCGCCGCTCAACCGCAGCGCGCCATAAAGGTTTGGCAGCAACACCAGCCCGGGCAACCACGCCGCTACCAGCCAAACCCGTCCAGCCGCCTTCGAAACCAGCACCTCTCGTACTTGCGCGTACTCAACGTGCAAATGCAGCAGCAGCGACGGCACAAACCACAACCCCACGCTTGCCACAATCCACGCAAAACTCCCCAGCGGCCCCGGAATCGCCCCGTAATGCAGTTGCGCATTCAGCGCCAGCAGCGAAGCCCCAAAGAAAAACACCAGCGCCAGACACAAAAAGAAGAACACCCGCTCGAAATTGCGCTGCCTCCGATGCCCCAGAATCACCACGATCCAGAACAACGGCAGCAGCGTCCCGGCCGTCAGCACAATCAGCCGCAGATAGACCTGATGCAACAACGCTCAACCTCCGCGCGATTCTACCCCTCACCACCACGCACGGCAATCCCCAAGTGCAAGATTTATCTTGCACCATTCAAGATATTGATAATAATACGCTTACATAAGCAGAAACCACTCGACCGAACTGGCCGACCGCCGCCCCAGCGCTTGACATGTCCGCCAAATCTGCTATATTAGCACTCGACTTCGAGGAGTGCTAAACCCTCTTCCCCCCTCGAAGACACAATTTCAAACCGCTAGTTCTTCTAGGAGGTAGTTCAAGATGGCAGTCAATTTGACCCCGCTCCACGACCGCGTGATCGTGAAGCGCATTGAAGAAAAGGAAAGCGTCAAGGGCGGCATCATCATCCCTGACTCGGCCAAAGAAAAGCCCATGGAAGGCGAAGTTATCGCCGTCGGCAGCGGCAAGCGGGAAAAGGGCGAACTCATTCCGCTCGACGTCAAGCCCGGCGATCGCGTCCTCTTCGGCAAGTACAGCGGCACCGAAATCAAGATCGAAGACGAAGAGCTCCTGATCCTTCGCGAAGAAGAAATTCTCGCCAAGCTCAGCGGCGCCTCCAAAGCCGCCGGCTCCAGGAAGTAACTCCGTCCCGGGCCGCAGGCCCGAAACGTAGGGCGAGGCTTTAGCCTAGCCAGTCAGCAGTTCGTAGTGGCGGGTCTTCAGACCCGTCAATCTGTACCCCGGGCCTTCAGGCCCAAGCGTTTAGAGCAAAATATCAGCAACACAAGAAATTCAGGAGGAATCAAGAAATGGCAAAGACGATTGTAACGGGCGAAGCTTCCCGCCAGGCGATTCTGCGTGGCGTGAACGCTCTAGCCGACGCAGTGAAAATCACCCTCGGCCCCAAGGGCCGCAACGCGGTGATCGAAAAGAAGTTCGGCGCGCCGATCATCACCAAGGACGGCGTCACCGTAGCCAAGGAAATCGAGCTGCAAGATCCCCTCGAGAACATGGGCGCGCAAATGGTTCGTGAAGTTGCCTCCAAGACGTCGGACGTCGCCGGCGACGGCACCACCACCGCCACTGTTCTCGCTCAGGCCATCTTCCGCGAAGGCGTTAAGACTGTCGCCGCCGGCGCCAGCCCCACCGCTCTCAAGCGCGGCATCGAGAAAGCCGTTGAAGTCGCCGTCGAAGAAATCAAGCGCCTGCACCGCGACGTCAAGGGCGACATGATCGCTCAGGTCGGCACCATCTCCGCCAACAACGACAAGCAAATCGGTGGCATCATCGCCGAAGCCATGAAGAAAGTCGGCAAGGATGGCGTCATCACCGTCGAGGAATCCCGCACCATGGATACCACCCTCGAAGTCGTCGAAGGCATGCAGTTTGATCGCGGCTACCTCTCCCCCTATTTCATCACCGACCCCGAGCGTATGGAGTGCGTGCTCGAGGACGTCCGCATCCTGATCCACGAAAAGAAGATCAGCTCGATGAAGGATCTCCTCCCCTTGCTCGAATCCATCGCCAAGACCGGCAAGCCCCTGCTGATCATTGCCGAAGACATCGAAGGCGAAGCTCTCGCCACCCTCGTCGTCAACAAACTCCGCGGAACCCTGCAGGTCGCTGCCGTCAAGGCTCCGGGCTTCGGCGATCGCCGCAAGGCTATGCTCGAAGACATCGCCACTCTCACCGGCGGCAAGGCCATCACCGAAGACCTCGGCATCAAGCTCGAAAACGTGAAGATCGAGGACCTCGGCCGCGCCAAGAAAATCACCATCGACAAGGACAACACCACCATCGTCGAGGGCGGCGGCAAGCCCAGCGAGATCGAGGGTCGCGTCAAGCAGATCCGCCAGCAGGTCGAAATCACCACTTCCGACTACGACAAAGAGAAGCTGCAAGAGCGCCTCGCCAAGCTGGTTGGCGGCGTTGCGGTCATCAAAGTCGGCGCGGCTACCGAAACCGAGCTCAAGGAAAAGAAGGCTCGTGTCGAAGACGCCATGCACGCCACCCGTGCGGCAGTCGAAGAAGGCATCGTTGCCGGCGGCGGCACTGCCCTCATCCGCTGCGTTAGCGCCATCGAAAAGCTGAAGCTCCACGACGACGAAGCCGTCGGCGCTGGAATCGTCAGGCGCGCTCTCGAAGAGCCCGCCCGCCAGATCGCTCACAACGCCGGCCACGAAGGCGCCGTTGTGATCGGCAAGATCCGCGACTCCAAGGAAGAGAACTTCGGCTTCAACGCGGACACCGGTGAATACGGCGACATGGTCAAGATGGGCGTCATCGATCCAGCCAAGGTCACTCGCCTCGCGCTGCAGAACGCCGCATCCATCGCCGGCTTGATGCTCACCACGGAAGCGCTCGTGGCCGAAATCAAGGAAGAGTCCAAGTCCGCAGCCGCTGGCGGCGGAGCCCCCGGCGCAGGCGGCATGGGCGGCATGTACTAAAACGTAGGGCGAGGCTTCAGCCTCGCAAGCCCGAGGTAGGGGCTCAGCACCGCTGCGCCCCATCTTGGCAAGACGCAAGCAAGAAAAAGGGCGGACCTCCGGGTCCGCCCTTTACTATTCCTATCCGTAACGGTATTCTAGAACACGTCGCAAGCGCCTTCTGGCAGGCTCAAATGTTCAGCTACACGAACGCCGAGCACACCAAACATATGCCCTGGAACGCTTTGCTACGGACGTTCCTGGTCCTTCCACTCCTGATGGCCTGCATGATGGACTTTTTCGAGCACTCTCGCCAAATCGCAGAGTTCTCTGCATTTCTCTTCTTTGCCCTGCGCCTGTTTGACCGAAAACCAGTGCCTGATTCCTCGCAGCCTTCGGCGGCTCCGGACAGCACGCCAACACCGCTTCCTAACGCTCCCGCGTTGCCGCTGTCCTGGAAAATATTCGCGCCTATCGCCGCCTTGTGCAGTTGGTCATTGCTGATTTGGCCGCTTTGGCCTGTCGCCGGGTCCGCCGTGCTCGTCTGGCTACTCTCGTATTTTGCGTGGGACTACTACGAAAGTAGTCGCTTCGGCCGAAGCCCGTTCACAATTCTCTCGCTCCGCTAGACCTAACCTCGCCTCGGCCAGACTGCTCGGAGGCAATCGCACAACGTGCCTGGTTTATTGCAGCGCTTTGCCGCTGTAGCGCAGGGCGGAGTCAGCGAAGCCCTGCGGCATTTCCGCCTCGTCTCGCCGATCACTCACCGCCAGCCCCTCCCGCACTCCCGCAACAATCTCATAACTCCGCAACCGCGCCCCCTGATCGTAAATCAACCCTGCAATCATCAACTCATCCGCCTGCGTCACCTCCATAAATCTCCGCAGTCCGCGCTCCACGGTCTCCGCAGAGCCCACAACAGCGCAAAGCAGCGACTGGCTGGCCATGGCCTTTTCCGCCGGTGACCAAAACGCCTCAATATCCTCAATCGGCGCCGGAATCTGCCCCGGCATCCCCCGCCGCAAATTCACAAAAGCCTGCTGGTGCGAAGTAAACAGCCGCCGCGCCTCCGCATCCCTATCCGCAGCCACCACGTTCACCCCCAACATCGCGTAAGGCCGTTCCAACTCCTTCGACGGCTTGAATCCGCTTCGATACAACTCCAGCGCCTCCATCATGTCCGCAGGCGCAAAGTGCGACGCAAACGCAAACGGCAATCCCAACGCCGCCGCAAGCTGCGCACTGAACAAACTCGATCCCAGCAGCCAGATCGGTACGCGCAATCCCGCCCCAGGCACTGCCCGAATCCTCTGCCCAGGTTCCGCCGGCTCGAAATACCCCTGCAATTCCAGCACATCCCGCGGAAAATCTTCTCCCGTCGACTTGCTGTCCCGCCGCAATGCCCGCGTCGTAGGCACATCCGTCCCCGGCGCCCGCCCCAGCCCCAAATCAATCCGCCCCGGATACAAAGACTCCAGCGTGCCAAACTGCTCCGCGATCACCAGCGGCGCATGATTCGGCAACATCACCCCGCCAGCCCCCACGCGAATCGTCTTCGTCCCGCCGGCCACATGCCCGATCACCACCGCCGTAGCCGCGCTCGCAATCCCCGGCATATTGTGGTGTTCCGCCAGCCAATAACGCCGGTATCCCCACCGCTCCGCATGTTGCGCCAGCTCCAGCGAATTGCGAAACGCGTCTGCCGCCGTCGCCCCCGCCACAATCGGCGCTAAATCCAAAATCGAAAATGGAATCATCCCAACCCCCGAGCCAGCCAGAGCGCGTCCTACAGCTCATTAGATGAATCCCCAACCCACTTAGGCACAAGCCCGTAGGGGCGCAGCACTGCTGCGCCTCAACTCGGCTAGGTGTGAACAAAAAAGCTGCCCGCCTCTCCATGCCGTCCTTCTTCTTTCCACCCCTACCCGCCGCCTTGCCTGCTCTCCTCCCACTCGGCTACACTGGCCCGCCTCAAGGGGAGTCACACAACATGCCAGGTTTATTGCAGCGTTTTCTTCCGCGCGAAGAGGATTTTTTCGTTCTTTTCGGCAAGCAAGCCGACAATATTCAGGTCGGCTCCAAAGCTCTCCTGCAGATGCTCGAGCACTACACCGGCGTGCCCGAGCAAGTACAGATCATCAAGGCCATCGAGCACGAGGGCGACGAGATCACTCACAGTCTTTTCACCAAGCTCAACCAGACCTTCATCACGCCTTTTGACCGCGAGGACATCCACGAACTCTGCAGCCGCCTCGACGACGTCATCGACCTTATCGATGCCGCCGCCAGCCGCTTCGTGCTATACCGCGTGGACGCCATTCGCCAGGGCACCGTCGATCTCGTCAAAGTCCTCGTCTCCGCCACCGACGGCGTCTCTGCTGCCGTTCACGCCCTTCCCACTCCGCAAAAAGCCCTCAAATATTGCATCGAGATCAATCGCTGTGAAAACGAAAGCGACCGCCTCTGTCGCACCCTCATCGCGCAGCTTTTTGACGAGGAAGTCGACCCCGTGCAGATCATCAAGTGGAAAGAAATCTTCGAAGTCATCGAAACCGCCGTCGACAAATGCGAAGACGTTGCCAACGTCATCGAAGGCGTCATCCTGAAGAACGCCTGACCTCATGCTCTTTCTTGCCTCAGCAAGATCCGTCATTTCGAACGTAGCGGCCCCGCTTTTTCCTCCGGCCGGTTTGTGGCCGCCGGGCCGCGCAGAGAGAAATCTCTCTTCCATGTATCGGAGCGGCGAGGCCACCGCCCGTGACTAGCTTCCCTCTCCTCATCGCCGTCGTCGGCCTCACCCTCGCCTTCGAGTTCTCCAACGGCTGGCACGACGCCGCCAACTCCATCGCCACCGTAGTTTCCACTCGCGTCCTGACGCCCTTCCGCGCCGTAGCCTGGGCCGCCTTCTGGAATTTCTCCGCCGCTTTCTTCTTCGGCACTGCCGTCGCCGGCACCATCGGCAAAGGCATGGTGCGCATTGAGTTGGTCGATCAGCAGGTTCTGCTCGCCGGTCTCATCGGCGCCATCACCTGGAACCTCATCACCCTCATTCTCGGCCTTCCGACAAGCTCTTCCCACGCTCTCATTGGCGGTTACGGCGGCGCCGCTGTCGCTCACGCCGGTATTAAGGCCCTTATCCTCTCCGGCTGGGTCAAGCCCGTCATCTTCATTTTCATCTCGCCCTTTGTCGGCATGCTCCTGGCCATCCTGATCACCGTCATCACCAGTTGGCTCGTCCGCAATCTTCGTCCGCAAAAAGTCGATCGCTGGTTTCGCCGCCTGCAACTCCTTTCCGCGGCGCTCTTCAGCTTTGGCCACGGCGCCAACGACGCCCAAAAAGGCATGGGCATTATCACCACCGCGCTCGTCGCGGGCGGCCTCCTCAAGTCTTTCGTCGTTCCGTATTGGGTGATTATCTGCTGCTACTTGGCCATGGGCGGCGGCACCATGGCCGGCGGCTGGCGCATCATCAAAACCATGGGCCAGCGCGTCACCAAGCTCACTCCCTTTGGCGGCTTCGCCGCCGAAACCGCCGGCGGCATCACCTTGGTCCTCAACGCCAAATTCGGCATCCCGGTGAGCACCACCCACACCATCACCGGCGCCATCGTTGGCGTCGGCGCAACCCGCCGCCTTTCCGCGGTACGCTGGGGCGTAACCCGCCGCATCGTTTGGGCCTGGGTGCTAACTATCCCCGGCGCCGCCCTCCTGGGCTCCGCCCTCTTCCACTTAGTCTCCCGATTCCTACCCTAGCGCCTCGCAACCTTCCAACCTTCAAACATCCAACCCAACAACCCGCATCAATTCAATCGCATTGCTCTTCGTCACCACCCCATCCCGCAACCGGTAATCAAACCGCATCTTCCCCTCTTCCACAAAATCCGCAAAATGCACATTCCGCAACCCATCCCCAATCGCCGCACCAATCTCCGTCAACGCCAAATCATGCGTCGTAACCATTCCCATGGCCCCGCCTGCCAGCAAAGCCCGCAACAACTTCTCCGCCCCAATCCGCCGGTCATGCGAATTCGTCCCTTCCAGCAATTCGTCGAACAAAAACAGCAGCGGCTCCGGCTCTCCCAAAAGCTCAAACACCTTCCGGATATGCAATATCTCCGTATAAAAAGTCGACCGCCCCTCCTGCAGCGAATCCGTGCTCCGAATCCGCGTCCCCACATTCACCGCCGTCAGCCGCAGCGATTTCCCACGAATCGGCGCTCCCGCCATCGCCAGCACTGCATTGATCCCCACCGTCCGCAGCAGCGTGCTCTTCCCGGACATATTCGATCCGCTGATCAGCAGCACCCGCGTCTGCTCGTCCAGCCGCACGGAATTCCGCACGCACTTCGCCGCCGCAATCAACGGATGCCCCAGCTCCTCCCCATCAAAAAGCGCCCGCCCCTCACTAGCCTCCGCAAATTCCGGAAACGCATCCCCAGGATGCTCAAACGCATACGTCGCGAGACTCACCAGCGCTTCCATCTCCCCAGCGATATTCATCCACACCCTCAACCGCCCGCCCCACCGCCGCTTCCAAGCCTCCGCCGCAAACGCCACCTGTAACGTATAGAGAAAAGGCCACTCCACAATCTTCGCCATCAAATTTTCCCGGTTCTCCACCCAATACACCACCCGCGCCAGCCTCCGCACCGCCGCAGAAGCGGTTGTAGCGTCCGCCTTCTCAGGCGGACCTTCGGTCGCCGCTTCACGCAAAACGCCATCCGCCCGCCGCCTATCCCCAGGTCTGTCGTCACCACCCCTCAACTCCCCCACCATCCCCCTCAACCGCTCCCCAACAAACGTCTCCCCCTCCAACCTCTCCAATACCCTCGCAAAAAGCTCCAACCCCTCCGCATTGCAATCCAACCCCGCAATCGCCTCTTTCATCCGCCCCCGCAACCACACCCACAACGCCCCTTCCACCACCAGCACCCCAAGCAGCACCGGCCAAAACGCCACACTCTCAAAATAAAGCCCCACCGCCCCCGCAGCCGCCACCGCCAGCGCCGCCGCCAAGCCCCGCAACACACCGACCGGCAATACCTTCTTCCCTTCCGCCCACTCGATCAACGTTTCCGAAGCGATCCGCGGCCGCAGTTCCTCCCCCGTAATCGCCAAATCCCGCTGCAACTCCAGCTTCCCGCGCAGCTCCGCCACCAACCCCTGCCGCTCCAGCACGTCCTCTAGCCTCGATGGACTCTTCAACCACCCAGCCAGCGAACTCTCCCCCATCGGCAAGCGCGCCGTACAAAGCAACTCAAACAAACATCCCCGCCCAAAAAGATCCAAATCCTCCGCATAAACATGCTCCCCATCCCGAAACTCCTCCCCCGCGGTCCCACTCCCAGCCCACCGATCCTCCATCCGCCCAATTCCCCGCCGGTAAAACTCCGCCGCAGTCGCCGCCCGCCGCCGCCCCCGCAACACCACCTCATGCGCCGCCGCCAACCCCCCATAAATCCCCACCACCAAAATCAACCAATAACCCGCCATCGCATGCCGCCCAAACACCAACCACGCCACGACCATCCCCACTCCCGCAACCGCCAACTTCACATTCCCAATCCATACATGCCGCCGCTCCGCCGCGGCATGAGCCACCTCACACTCCCCCACCTGCTCCAAGTATTCCTTCAGTGGATCGCTCATGGCACAAGTGTACCTGTGCCCGCCGCTGTAGCGCAGGGCGGAGTCTGCGGAGCCCTGCGGCTTTTCCGCCCAAGTTCCCAGGCCCCCTCCGTACTCGCTTCCGCCTTCTCTTCCCTCTTTCTCTCTCTCCGCTCATCTTGGCAACCACTGCCTCCCTTGCTAAACTCCCGCACCGTGTCCCGCCTGCGCCGCATCGTTCAGGCCGATCGCTTCTTCTTCGTCACCACAAATCTAGCCCGCGGCGTGACTCCCCTCTCTCCCGGCGAACGCGCCAGCATTCTCGAAATCCTCGACCAAGAGCGTTCTCGCCATCAATTCTTCCTGCACGCCTACATAGTAATGCCGAATCATCTTCACCTTCTACTCGACCCCGGCAAAATCGGCCTCACCAACCTTATGCGCAACTTCAAATCGAAAGCGGCGCTGACTTTCGCAACACAGCGGCATGCCCAAGGTCCATTCTGGCAACCCCGTTTCTTCGATTTTATTTGCCGCCGCTTGTCAGACTTTCGCAACAAACTCGAGTACATTCACGAGAATCCTGTTTCAGCAAATCTAGCCGTCAAACCTGAAGACTGGCCATGGTCCAGCGCCGCTTGGTATCTCCACCGCACCAACCCACCCATCCCCATCGACCTGGCCGACATGCCCTCCGATCCCCACGCCCTACTTTGGCCAGCCCCCTGGCGCTAACCCTGCGGACGTACAACCTGTACCGCAGAGCAGCACCTGTAGCGCAGGGCGGAGTCCGCGGAGCCCTGCGGCCTTTCCCCGAGCGTCTTGGCAACCATCTACCCCGGCGTAAGGCGCCTCTCGTCGTTCCCAGGTTGGGCGGCGTGGCCGCCTTCGCCAAGAACCATCGCCGCCTCGCTAGCCAGGCAACCTTTCGGCCCCGTTTGCATCCCAATCTCAGGAGGCTCAAGCCTCCGTATTTCCCGCCTGTGCGTTAATTTCCCCGAACTTGGCACTGACTTCACTCGCTCTTTTGCACTCTCCTGCACTTTTTTGCACTCCCGTGCAAAAGAGCGAAAGCCAAGCCCCTTGTTCCCAGCAGCTTGCGGGCTCTTTGCAAAAACCGCAGGGTGTACGTCACAGCGTTCCAAAAAATCCCCGCCCCACCGAGGCGTGCTATATTTTAAAGGTCATGGCTGACACTAGATCCCATCTCGCCCCCCAGTTCGCCACCGTCGAAGACGCTGTCGAGGACATTCGCCAGGGCCGCATGATCGTCCTGGTCGACGATGAAGACCGCGAAAACGAAGGCGACCTCACCATGGCCGCCGAGAAAATCACTCCCGAAGCCATCAACTTCATGGCCAAGTACGGCCGCGGCCTCATCTGCCTCACCCTCACCGAGCAGCGCTGCGACGAGCTCCACCTCCCGCTTATGTCCCCCATCAACACCTCGGTCCACGGCACCGCCTTCTGCGAAGCCATCGACGCCCGCCTCGGAGTAACCACCGGCATCAGCGCGTCCGACCGCGCCATCACCATCCTCACCGCCATCGATCCCAAGACCAAGCCGCAAGACCTCGCCCGCCCCGGCCACATGTTCCCGCTGCGCGCACGCAACGGTGGCGTGCTTGTTCGTGCCGGACAGACCGAAGCCAGCGTCGATCTCTCCCGCATCGCCGGACTCAATTCCTCTGGCGTGATCTGCGAAATCATGAATGAAGACGGCACCATGTCCCGCGTGCCGCAGCTCATCGAATTTTGCAAACAGCACAATCTAAAGATGCTTACGGTCGCCGACCTGATCCGCTACCGCATGCAGCATGAACGCTACGTCCGCCGCGTCGCTGAGGCTACTCTGCCGACGCGCTTCGGTGATTTCCGCATGATCGCTTACGCCAGCGATGTCGATCACGATCAGCACATCGCGCTCGTCCGCGGCAATCTCCTCGAAGGCGCCGCGCCTCCGCTCGTTCGCGTCCATTCCCACTGCCTCACCGGCGATGTCTTCGGCAGCACCGCCTGCGATTGCAGCGAACTGGTCGCCCGTTCGCTCTCCGCCATCGCCAAGGAAGACCGCGGCGTTTTCCTGTATCTCCATCACACCGGCCGCGGCTTCGGCATCGAAGCCACCGACGCCGCTGGCGGCCTCCCACAAATCCATTTTCATATCCGCGGCCAGCTCGACCGCGAACCAGCCCGCCAGCGCATGGTCCAGCACGAAAGCGGAATCGGCGCCCAAATCCTCATCGACCTCGGCCTGAAAGACATCCGCGTCCTGACCAATCACCCAAAAAAGGTAGTAGCCCTCGAAGGCTACGGCATCACCATAGCCGACCAAGTCCCTCTGCGCGTAGAGCAACCCAAGCCCACCCACCAGGTGCTCTGACCATGAACGCAAACGCGTGTCTTACCGCCGCGAAGGCGGATCTGCGTCTTCAGGTTTTGGTTTTTCAGGATTTCGCTTCTCAGGATTTTGTGCGGGAGTTTTGGAAGGAACTGCCTGCTGTGGCTTCGCCGCACTCACCGCCGCAGGTTTGCCGACGGTGAGGTATTTGCGCATTTTTTCGAGGCGCTTGGGGCCGATGCCGCGGATGGAAAGCAGCTCGTCGACACTCTTGAACGTGCCGTAGGATTTGCGCATCTGCAGAATTTTTTCCGCCGTGGCCGGGCCGATGCCTGGAACGGTTTGCAGTTCCGTCGACGACGCCGTATTGATGTTGACGGGTTTAGGCGGAGGCTTCTTGGTCGTGCCAGCCGCAGCATAAGCAAGAAGACATAGCAGGACGGCGAAAGAGAAAGCAGGACGCGTACGTAAGACAAGCCGCCTCATGGCGGCAACATAATGCATCAGAGATGTTTACCTGTCAATACATCAAGGGCAGGCGTTATGCGGACAGCTTGTTGCCCTGCGCGTCGAAGACTTCGAGGTCGCCGAACAGCGCAGCCTGCGATTCGATCTGCGCACGGTCGCCGACCACCACGATTTGCAGATTCGGCGAATCAAGATATTTTCGCGCGGTTTGCAGCAAATCGTCCGGTGTGAGCGCGCGCACTTTGGTGCGGTACGTTTCGAGATAGTCGTCGGGCAATTCGTTGAGCGCCACGGTGGAAAGCTGCGAGAGCAAGCCATCCTGCGTGGCCACCCCCATCGAGAAAACGCCGCTCAGATAATTTTGCGCATCCGCCAGCTCCGCTTCCGGAACCGGCAGCGAACGCAAACGGTCCATCTCGTAGAAGATTTCCGTGAGCGATGCAGCCACCACGTCGTTGCGCACCGCCGCGGACACGGAGAAATAGCCGTGCTGGCGCAAAGGGCTAACTCCGCTGCGCGGGCTGTAGGTATAACCCTTGTCTTCGCGGATGTTCATCACCAGCCGCGAATTGAAAGCGCCGCCGTACAAGCTGTTGGTCAGGCCCAGCTTGACCCAGTCCGGATGCTTTCGCGTGATAGCGTGCGATCCAGCCAGAATTTGCGTTTGTACCGACCCGGGAAGATGCACGAGATACACGCCGCGCCCGCGCGGATTCGCGGGTGCAGCCGGTTGCGGCGCGGCAGGCTTTTTGCCGCTCCAGGCGCCAAATACTTTTTCGATTTTCGCGAGCATCGCGGCGGAATCGAAATCGCCGACGAGCAGCAGCAAGCCGTTTTCCGGCGTGTAAAAGTCGCGGTAGATGGTTAGCAAATCGTCGCGCTGGTACGCGGCGACCTGTTTCGGCGTGGGCGCAACGTCGGCGTACGGATGCGCACCGAACAAAACTTTGCGCAATCGTTCGCCGGCCAGAAATCCCGGCTGCGTGCGTTGCAGCTTCACTTCCTCGAGTTTCTGGCGGCGTTCGCGCTCGAACTCGGATTCGGGAAAGGAAGCTTCGCGAGCGAGTTCATTCACGAGGCCGAGCAGCGGCTCCGCAGATTCGGAAAGTCCGGCGAAGGAGATCGCGCTGGTATCGGCACCGGCGCTGGTACCAAGATCGGCGCCCAGGCTGCGCAGGTCTTCTTCGATCTGGCGGCTGGTGCGCTTCGCGGTTCCGGTTCGCAGCACCGTGGCCGTCAAATCCGCAAGCGCAGGAGCGCGGTGCGCCACGGCGGCGTTGCCGGAGCGGAAAAAGAGTTCGCCGTGAAATTTGGGAATGCTGTGTGATTCCACGAGCACGATTTCCAGGCCGTTGGTCAGACGAGATTTGGTGCGCTTCGGCCAGGTGACGCTGCGCTCCGGCGTGAGCGCAGGAACTCCGACGGCAACTTCGGCGGCGCGACTAGCCATTACGCAGCCTCCTGTTTACCGGCGGGCGCAGCGGCTTCGGGTTTGCGGAAGACGATGGCGCGATTTTCGTTGCGCAGATATTTCTGCGCCCCGCTCTGGATTTCCTGCGGCGTCACAGCCAGAAAGCCCTCGAGAATCGAATTCACCAGTTGCGGCTCGCCGTCGAACAAAGTGAAGCATGCCAGCAGATGCATCAAACCGTATTTCGGCATGGCGCCTCCTTCGAGCGTGGCGTAGTAGTCGGAGCGCCATTTCACTTTGAGCTGGTCGAGCTCGTGGCTGCCGATGCCCTTTTGCTGCACTTCGCGAATCACTTCGTCGAAGGCAGCGAGCGTTGCGGCGCTCGAATATTCCGGCTTGTGCAGAATGCGCGTGACCATCTGCGTCGGGCCGTTGTAGCCGAAGAGATCGTCGATCCCGCCGTCCGCTTCCACGGCGATCTGCTTTTCGAGCACCAGGTCGCGATGGATGCGTCCGGCGCGGCCGCCATGCAGCGCCTGATCGAGCAGCGCCATGGCATGCCACTCCGCCGTGCGGCGCTTCGGCATGGTGTAGCCGATGGCCATGGCCGGCAGCGTGCCGAATTTCTCGAGCACGTCGCCGCGCCGCTCTTCCTTTTGTTCAGGTTCGGCGGGATCGGCGAACTTCGGTGCGGGACCTGCGGGAATGTCGGCAAAATGTCTTTTGGCGAGAGCGAAACCTTCTTCAGGTTTCACGTCGCCGAGAATGAGTAGCACGGCGTTGTTGGGGACGTAGTAGGTCTTGAAAAAGGATTGCACGTCGGCGAGGCTGGCAGCGTCGAGGTCGGTGAAATCGCCGTAAAAATTATGCGCATTGGCCCAATTGCGAAACGCGACCGGAGGAAGATCGAGCCAGGGAAAGCCGCCGTAGGGCTGATTCAAAACATTGACGCGGACTTCTTCCTTGACGACATCGCGCTGGTTGCGAAGATTCTCGTCATCGACTTTGAGAGCGCGCATGCGATCGGCTTCGAGCCAGAGGACCCGTTCGAGGGCGTTGGAAGGAACAGCTTCGTAGTAATTGGTGACGTCATAGTGCGTCGAGCCGTTCAGCGTGCCGCCGCTGGAATTGATCAGCTTGATGTGCTGCATCTTGGGAGCGTTGGCAGAGCCTTGAAACATCATGTGCTCGAAGAGATGCGCGAAACCGCTGCGCCCCTGCGGTTCGAGGCGAAAGCCGATTTTGTAATACACGCCGACGGTTACCACCGGCGCGTTCGCATCCGGCGCGACGACGACCTGAAGTCCATTCGGCAACTTGGTATGTTCAACGGGCAATTGGAATCGATTCACACTTGGCTCCCTGTAGCTTTGGCTTTCGTCTTGCGGACCGCAGAAACTTTTTCGAGCTCGCCGAGCATGCCACCAGGATCCGCGGAGAGCACGCGCGCGATCAGCTGATTGAGCGCTTCATACGCGGCGGCGAATTCCGCCGGCATATCCTGCATGGCGGTGAAATGCGCGGCGACAATCCCATAGTCATTGCGCGAGAGCGGCCCGGTCCACGCAGCGTGCGGCCCGAGCCGCTCGAAATTCTCGAGCACCTGGCGCGTGAGCGGAAGCAGCGCGCGAACGGCTTCGCGGCGGTTCATTCCCGTGGACATGAGCAGCCGCGTGGCCGCTTCTTGAAGAGCCAGCGCGTGGCCGGCAGCCATGGACGCGGCGGCGTGATACACCGCTTTTTTCCCGGCCGCGATTTGCACCGGAGCTCCGCCGAGGGAGCGCGCGATCTGGCGCGCGACGCGAACAGCGGCCGGAGCGCCTTCGATGGTGAAGACCCTGCCATCGAATGGCGGCACACCGACGCCGCTGAAAGTCTGCAGCGGATGCAAGGAAGCCGTGAATGCGCCGTGCGCTTTCACGGGATCGAGTACGGTGGAGTCCAGGGCACCGCTGGTGTGCAACACGATTTTCCCTTCAAGTTCTTCCGCGCCGATGCGGGCCAGCTCGGCGGCCACTCCGGGAATGGCATCATCGGGCGTGGCGATCAGAATCACGGGCGACGCAAGGACCTGGCGCGAGAGCGATCCATATGCTTTGCCGCCGCCGATGAAACGCGTAGCGCGCCGCGCGCTGGCTTTGCTGCGCGCAGTGACCGCGCCGATTTTCCAGCCTTCTTCCCTGAGCCGGCGGCCCAAAGCTCGACCGACTCGACCGCCACCAACGATCGCCAGATTCCTCGCCATTACATGCTAGGATAACCCGAGGCCCGCTTCCGAACCAATTCACCATGCACGTTTTCTGGCTCGTCCTGTTTGGAATCATCGCACTCTTCTGGATAGTTCACGGACTGCGCGTCGCGTACGGCGCCGTGCGCCTGCCGTGGCTGAAAGATTTCCCGCCCGCAGCGGACGCCGACTGCCCGCGGATTTCCATTTTATTTGCCGCGCGCGATGAAGAAGCGAAGCTTCCGGCAGCCCTGGCCACACTCGCCAACCTGGACTATCCGCAGCTCGAAATCATTGCGGTGGACGATCGCTCGGAAGATGCGACGGGGCGCCTTCTCGATGACTTTGCTGCGGCGCATCCGCGGTTAAAGGCGGTGCATGTGCGCGAGCTTCCAGCCGGGTGGCTGGGCAAGCCGCACGCGCTGCAAAAGGCGTACGAAGCAGCGAGCGGAGAATGGCTGCTGTTCACGGACGCGGATGTGCGTTTTCAGCCGGATGCGTTGCGGCGCGCTGCTGCGATGGCCCGCGTCCTGAAGCTCAATCACTTGACGCTGCTGACGGACGTGGAAATGTCGGGCTTCTGGGAAACGGTGCTGCTTACTTTTTTCGGCATGGCCTTTCATCTTGGCAACGATCCCGGGTCGGTGGCCAATCCGAACTCGCGCGCTTACGTCGGTGTGGGAGCGTTTCAACTGATGACCCGCAAAGCGTATGAGGCGAGCGGGACGCACCGGCGGCTGGCGATGGAAGTGGTGGACGACATGAAACTGGCGAAGATGGTGAAGCAAGCGGGATTTCGGTCGTGCGTGGGTGTGGCGCAGGACGCGGTGGCAGTGCGGTGGCACGCGGGGTTGGGGAATTTAATTCGCGGGACGACGAAAAATTTCTTTGCAGCGTTTGGATACCGGCTGTGGTTTGCGGTTCTGGGCGTGGCGGCGATGTTGGCGATGAATGTGTTGCCGTTCGCGGGGCTGGCGTTGGGAAGCGGATGGATTCGGGTGTTTTCGGCAATCGCGGTGTTGATTGCGCTTGGCTTTCATGTGGGAGTGGATGTGGCCATGCGAGTTTCGCCGTTCTATGCCCTGACGCATCCGCTGGGAGCGCTTTTTTTCTGCTACATGGTGGCCCGGTCTACGGCGGTGACACTGTGGAATGGCGGGGTGACCTGGCGGGGAACGTTTTACCGCTTGGAGGAGTTGCGGCGCGGCGTGGTGTGATTCCACCGAATACCGTTTTTACCCCGCGGGCGTCGGAGCGTCCGTGGTGGGAACGTCCGGGGCGGACTGGGTGGAGAAGAGGCCGGCGAGGTCTTGTTGTTTCAGGGTGCGGATGCGGTCGCGGTATTGGGCGGCTTTTTCGAATTCGAATTTTTTGGCGGCTTCGCGCATTTGGGTTTCGAGTTGCTTGAGCATTTCGGCGAGCTGTTCTTCGTTCTTGATGCCACCGGCGGGAGGAGCGATCTCATCGCCGATGGGAATGGTGATGTAGTCGGCTTCGACGATTTTTGCCAGCTCCATATCGACGGACTTGATGATGGACATGGGCGTGATGTTGTTTTCGAGGTTGTAAGCGACCTGCTTGTCGCGGCGGCGATTGGTTTCGCTGATCGCTTCGTTCATGGAGCCGGTGCGGCGGTCGGCGTAAAGAATGGCGCGGCCTTCGATGTGGCGCGCGCAGCGGCCGATGGTTTGAATGAGCGCGGTAGTGCTGCGAAGAAAACCTTCCTTGTCCGCATCGAGAATGGCCACGAGAGAAACTTCCGGCAAATCCAAGCCTTCGCGGAGCAAATTGATGCCGATGAGGACATCGAATTCGCCGCGGCGGAGATCGCGCAGGATTTTGATGCGGTCGAGCGTTTCCACTTCGGAATGCAGGTAGCGGACGCGGACACCGATTTCGCCGAAATATTCGGCAAGATCTTCGGACATGCGTTTGGTCAGGGTGGTGACGAGGACGCGTTCGTTGCGCTCCGCGCGAACGCGAATTTCCTCGAGCAAATCGTCGATCTGGCCCTTCACCGGGCGAATTTCGACTTGCGGATCGACGAGGCCGGTGGGACGAATCACCTGTTCGACGAATGAACCGCCGGAGCGCGTTAGCTCATACGGGCCGGGCGTGGCGGAGACATAGACGGCTTGATTCACGCGATGCTCAAATTCCTCGAACGTGAGCGGCCGATTGTCGAGCGCGGATGGCATGCGGAAGCCGTAATCGACGAGCGTTTGCTTGCGTGCGCGGTCGCCGTTGAACATGCCGCGCACTTGCGGCACGGTCTGATGCGATTCGTCGATGAAGAGCAGAAAATCCTGCGGCACGTAATCGAGCAGCGTGGGCGGCGCTTCGCCTGGTAAGCGGCCGCTGAGATGTCGCGAATAATTTTCGATGCCGTGGCAGTAGCCGATAGTGCGCATCATCTCGATATCGAACATGGTGCGCTGAGTGACGCGCTGCGCTTCGACGAGTTTGCCCTGCTTCTCGAGTTCGTGGCGCCACCAGCCAAGCTCTTCCTGAATGGTGACGATGGCGCGCTCGCGCTGATCCTGCGGCATGACGTAATGGGTTTTCGGATAAATGGGCACACGCGTGAGATCTTCCTGGCCGGCGCGGATTTCGCCGGTGAGCGGATCGATCTGGCGGAGTTTGTCGATCTGATCGCCCCACATTTCGATGCGATAGCCGTGGTCCTCGAAAGTGGGATAAATCTCGATGATGTCGCCGCGAACGCGGAAAGTCCCGCGTCGCAAATCCTCGGAGCGGTCGTATTGAATATCGACGAAGCGGCGCAGCAAGGCTTCGCGGGAAGTTTGCTGGCCTTTTTCGAGCATGACCAGCATGCCGTAATAGGCTTCCGGCGAACCGAGGCCGTAGATGCAGGATACCGAAGCGACGATGATGACGTCGCGGCGTTCGAAGAGCGAGCGGGTGGCGCTCATGCGGAGTCTGTCGAGCTCGTCGTTTACGGTGGATTCTTTTTCGATGTAGACGTCGGCTGCGGGAACGTAGGCTTCTGGCTGGTAAAAATCGTAGTAGCTGACGAAATATTCGACGGCGTTCTCGGGGAAGAAACTTTTGAATTCGTGATAGAGCTGCGCGGCGAGCGTCTTGTTGTGAGCGAGAACCAGCGCGGGACGGTTCACGGCGTCGATTACTTTGGCCATCGTGAACGTTTTGCCGGAGCCGGTGACGCCGAGAAGAACTTGATGCTTGTCTCCGGCTTCGACGCCGCGGACGAGCTGATCGATGGCGGCGGGCTGATCGCCACGCGGTTGATAGCTGCTGGAGAGCTTGAATCGCACGAAGGGTCTCCTGGATGCGCTGCCGGGCAAAGCCGAAACTTTTATTATACGCCTGTGGTCAATGGATGCTGGGACGCAGCGACGTCATGGGGTCGACGGGACCAGGAGCATTTCGGTGGAGCTCTTGGCTTCGACGTAGTAGTGAACCTGATTGGAGCCGTCGAGTTTGGCGATGAGCACGTCCATCGATTGATTGGCATCTTCGGAGGAGCGGACGATGAGGCCGGTGGAAAGAGAGATGTAGGTGAAACTATCGTTGCGGCCTGTGGCGGTGCCCATGGTTTTTAGCTGGCGGGATTTGTAGTCCTCGGGAGTGGCGTCTTTCGGCGAGGAATGCTGCTTGAGGATGGCGGTAGTGAGAAGAACGGCGCAGCGTTCGCCGGCGGACTGCGCCACGGGACAAGGTTCTTCGCGCACGTATTGCGATTCCTTCTGCCAGTGGAGTTCTGCGAGCGGCATGTCGAGGATGGGTTCTTCGGCGCTCCATTTGTCGCCGAGTTTTGTGCCTTTTTCGGGGATGGTCCAGGCGATGGCGAAATTGGCGAGCCAGGCGCGCCAGGCGTCCGCGTCTTCCGAAGCGAGCTCGTCGACATCCTTTGGGGGAATGACGGTGCCGTCGGAGCGGATGGAGAATTCGAATGATTTCGGCGAGGGTCGCGTGACGGCGGCGGGGTCTTGGATTTGTGCGCGGAGAACTAGCTTGGCGCGCGGGCCGGCGGGTGCGACGTCGAGTACGTCGATGCGGATGGTGCGGGTAAT